>ERZ1027221.421-NODE-421-length-30752-cov-6.289605_pt1 | contig 30752 bp, 3 predicted proteins | sample MGYA00519267_ERZ1027221 | MGnify/ENA primary metagenome ERZ1027221 (study PRJEB26926, sample SAMN06164533) | human gut metagenome | biome: ENVO:00009003; feature: ENVO:2100002; material: ENVO:00002003 | host: Homo sapiens | place: USA | collected 2012 ...
GTGTATAAGAGACAGATTACTAACATATATCAGAGCAACTTTTTTATTTTTTTGTCGAATCAATCTTGCCGTTTCAATCCCATCAATACCTTCCATTTGAATGTCCAAAAATATCATATCGAAATCAGTGCTTTGCGTAAGCAGTTCTTCCCCCTGTGTAAAACAAGAAACCATAATGCTTTTCCCCTTTTCATGAAAAAAGCTTTGAATGATTTTTTTCAACTGAAAAATCTGATCTTTCTCATCATCTACCACCGCGATTCGAATCACGCCATCTACGCTCCCTTCGACACATTCTTCCTCATTTTTATCATACCACAATTTTTTCCAAAAAGCAAGACACCTTTCTGCTTCAAAAACAGAACCGCACACGCTCATACGCAAAAAGAGCCACACCCTTTCGAGTGTGACTCTTTTTCTGATGCCGCCCAGAGCCATCTGAGCATGCAGTTACTTTTTACGCCGCTTTGTCAGGATTGCCAGAAGCAGTGAGAATCCGCAGGCTGCGATCAAAATGGTGATGTGCAGTGTGGTATCTCCGGTTTTCGGCGTTCCCGAAATGTTTTGCTGCCGCGGAAGCGGTATCCGCTTTGTTCCAGAGATCTGTGCAGAAACATCTGCCGCCGTTGTTGTCGTCTGCGTGTGATGACCTGCCGCATGCTCTCTGTTTGCAGCTGTTGTGGTAGTCGTGACAGTGTCCCCGCTCACGTGATTTTTCCGCAATGTGGTCTGTCGAATGCTGGTGGAAGCACCCGATGTTTCGCAAGTGCTGTTCACCGTTGTTTCAGTAACTGTGGTGGTTTGTGTCGTGGTATGCGTGCTGTGGTGTGTGGTCTGTGTTCCAGTCGATGCACTGCTGTCTGTCGTTCCCGTGCTGGTGGTTCCAGTCGTGGAAACTGTCGCAGAAGTGGTGCGGCTGGTCGGTGCTACAGACGTGGTATTCGTCTGAGATACCGTAGTTTGTTTCGGCGTTGTCTGGGTAGTAGTTTGACTGGTGGTATGTGTCGTAGTTGTCACGCTGGTCGGACCTGCACTGGAGAGTGTCACCGTTGCTGTAGTCTGCTGTGTTGTCGAAGATGTCGTGCGGTGTATTGCAGAAGTAGTGACTGACGTGCTGCCAGTAGTCGTTACAGTAGCTGTCGTGTGGGTCGTTCCCGTGGTTCGGGAAGTCGTCACAGATGTTCTCTGAGTGATACTGGTTGTGCCGGCAGTCGTTCTGTGACTGGTGGTATGTGTCGTGTGCGTGGTTGTTTTTGCAATCGTATGTGTTGCCGGTGATGCGGTGACTTTCGCTGTTGTTGTGTGTGATGTGCTGTGGGTAGTCTGTTTCGAGGTTGTAACGCTGCTGGTGGTTTGTTTCATAGCTGTAGTATGCGTACGTGTGGTTGCAGTAGTATGAGACGACTGCGTTTTCGCTGTAGTCCGTGTTGTTGTGATGCTGGTTTTTGTAGTGCTTGCTGTAGTCCGTGCTGTTGTGGTACTGGTTTTTGTAGTGCTTGCTGTAGTCCGTGTTGTTGTGGTGCTGGTTTTCGTAGTGCTTGCCGTAGTCCGTGTTGTTGCTGTACTGGATTCTGTAGTGCTTGCTGTAGTTTGTGTTGTTGCCGTACTGGTTTCCGTGGTACTGCTTTCCATAGAGGTAGTTCCCGCAGATGCCGAAGTACTGGTCTGTGTCGTCGATTCCGTAGAAACTGCGGTTTCGGTTGTTGTCGTAACAAGATCTGTAGCCGTTGTTGTTTCCGTAGATTCTTCCGGATCACGATTCAGAAAGACATTCAGAAAAGCCATATCCTCGCCCTTGGCGATGTTGAATCCTTCCAGACAAGTTCCGGACGTGACGCCCTTTTCTTCCGGGATTCCCAGAATCATACAGCCGTCCAACGTGCGTTCCTCTGCACGAATCTCCACACTGCCCGACGATATGTCAGCATATTCTTCCGCATTGTATCCTGCCGGAATCGAATCGATCCACAAGCGGTATCCTGCCAGATATGTGACACCGTCCACCGTCACAGACAGCGGCAAGTCGTCGAAACGATATTGTCCGTCTGCATTGGTATAGGCAACTTGTTTTGCTTCAGGCAGCAGTTCCCACTTTCCGTTGCGGCGATAATACTGCCGGAGTATGATCTTCACATTGGCGATACCGGATTCGCCGTCGCTGATCTGATGATCTCGGTCTGCATCGTCCCAGACAATACCGGAGATCGATACATGAGAATCCTTCTGCACAATGCCGCCGTCATATCCGGTGACATCTGCCGCCTTTACAATGTCATAGTCCACGCCGCGAACCTGACAGCAATACGGTGTATTTCCGCTGAATGCCTTCGCCAGGATCAGGAATGTATCCGGCTCCTGCAGATCCAGTGTGCCGGCGATCAGATCGCTGTCCTTGTCGCTGTCAGCAGCCGCATGATATTTCGTTGCAGCATATCCTTCCGGCATCTCACAAAGCTGCATCTGATACCCCACTAAATATCTCTGACCGTCCTTTTCTATGTAGGTCGGCAGGTTGTCAAATCGGTAATAGCCGCCAGATGCGGAGGCTGTCGGTGTGCCGGTTGCCACAGGTGTTGCCGTCGCTACCAGTGTACCTGTTGCCACAGGCGTTCCCGTTGCTACCGGTGTGCTTGTCGCTACCGGTGCACCCTCTGCAACCAATGCAAAGCTGTCGTCCTGCTTCCACGTCTTATCAGAATCATCATAATATTTCCGTGTCAGCTTGACCGTTGCAGTTGCAACGCCCACTTCGTTTTCGTCCTGTATGCCGTTGTAATTCTCGTCATTCCAGATGTAGCTTTCAATGGACGCAGTTTCGATTGCAGTCAGACCGCCGTCATAGTCCGTGTTGTCCTTTGCCTTGACAATGTCATAGGCATTGTCCCCCACGTTCCTGTCGTAGAAGTCGTTGCCGCTGGACGCTTCTGCCAGTATGATCACTTCGTCTGCATCTTCATACAGATGTAACGTATCTGCAAACAGATCGCTGTCCTTGGTGCTGTCCTCTCCGATTCGGCACTTGGTCGCTGCGTAGCCCTTCGGCATCTCGCAAAGCTGTAACTGATAGCCGGCAAGATAACGCTCGCCGTTCCGTTCCACAAATGTAGGCAGGTTGTCAAACCGATAATAGCCGCCAGATGCGGAGGCTGTCGGTGTGCCGGTTGCCACAGGTGTTGCCGTCGCTACCAGTGTACCTGTTGCCACAGGCGTTCCCGTTGCTACCGGTGTGCTTGTCGCTACCGGTGCACCCTCTGCAACCAATGCAAAGCTGTCGTCCTGCTTCCACGTCTTATCAGAATCATCATAATATTTCCGTGTCAGCTTGACCGTTGCAGTTGCAACGCCCACTTCGTTTTCGTCCTGTATGCCGTTGTAATTCTCGTCATTCCAGATGTAGCTTTCAATGGACGCAGTTTCGATTGCAGTCAGACCGCCGTTGTGCGGTGCGACAGATTTCGCCAGATTTGCCGGTGCATATGTGGTACCTGCAATGGTAATGGTATGCTCCCGATCTGCATCAGTTGCCTTCGCCGCCAAAATGATGTGCGACTCGTCCTTTGCCAGCAGACTGCCGTCACGAGGATTCAGGAAACTGTTTTCCAGAGCCTGCTCCGATTCCGCATACTGCTTGGTCACCGCATAGGTATCCGGCACAGTTGCCAGATCCAGCCGGATCTGATAGCCATAGATGCGGTCCTTGTTGCCAGAAGTGCTGTCATCTGACAGGTCTGCCGGCACGTGAACGTCCAGATCCGTAAACTGATACTCGCCGTGATCCACAATTTCAGAAACCTCACCAAATGCAGTATCCGGTATCCAGTTTCCGTTTTCATAGATCTCACGGGTCAGTATCACGCGAACCGAAGTTGCCAACGGCACTTCGTTGGAATTATACAAACCGTCATAGTTCGCATCGTTCCAAATGGTACCGCGAATCACGCCCTTGTCCTGCTGCTTGAGTCCGGCATCATAATGTCCGGTATTCTTGCCGCATGCAAGGTCTACTGCGTACATGGTACCGTTGCTGTCCGGAACTTCCCGTACAGAAGCACCATTCTGGTTTCCGTTGGCATCGTCATACGCATTTGCCGCCGGAACAATGTATTCGTTCGCACTCGTCAGATATGTGCTGTCCAGTCGGAGGTCGCTGTCCTTGGTGCGGTCAGTTCCCACACGATACTGTGTCGCCAGATAATTGCCGCGGAGATTTTCCAGACAGAGCTGATAGCCTGCGGCAAAATCCATATTGTTGATTCTCACCCAGGTGGGCAGATTCGCCAGTGTGTATTTGCCGTCTGCATCTGTGCTTGTGCTGGCTGTATACGCCGTGTCGTTCGGCTGCCACTGGCTGCCGTCATAATAATACTGTATTGCCTTGACGGTAACATTTTCAATTGCCGCCTTGTCCTCTGCGGTATTCGCCGCATCATCTGCTTCGTCCTGCATGCCGTCATAGTTGTGGTCGATCCAGATCCGTCCGGAGATGTCCCCTACTGCCAACTGTTTAAAGCCGGCATCATAACCGGAAACATCTTCCTTTCGGAGAATATCTCTGCCGTCCACTGCATAATCCGTGCTGTCCGTATCCGTAGCTGCACAAACAAAATAGGTGTCTTTCGTCAGATAACGGCTCTCCGCATCCAGATCGCTGTCCCTTGCGGGATCATCGCCCTGCCGGTACCAGGTAATGGTGTAATTGTCCGGCACTTCGCTTGTCATCTTCAGCTGATAATAGCAGAGGTAGGTTTCGCCATTTGCATTACAGAACGTATCCACATTGTCAAACCGGTACTCGCCGTTGGCATCAGAATTCTTCTGGAATATGCCGGTAGGCTGATAGTTGCCGTTGGCATCGCGGTAGTACTGCTCCAACGTAATTTCTACGCCGGAAATGTTTCCCTCGCCGGTATCCTGCAAGCCGTTGTAATTCGCATCGTCCCAGACACGTCCAACGATCTGTGCCTTTTCGACCTGCTTCAAGCCGCCGTTCCAGTCTGTCTGGGCTGCGGCATCTGCAATGTCATAGTCACTGCCGTTGTAGTGCTTTCGGTATGTCGAATCGGTTTCTGTCTTTGCCTCAGCAGCCAGAATCAGATACTGATCCGGTGCTGTCAGATAGAGGTTCTCGCTCTGATACGGATTTTCAAGTCTTTGGAATTTGCTGTCGCCGCCTGCCTTGGTAATGCCGTAGGTGATCTTACCGTCAGCGTCCTTCGGCAGTGCGTCCAGCTTCAACCGATAGCCAGCCAGATACCGTTCGCCGCCGATCTCCACAAATGTTGGAACATTTTCGAAATGATAGTTCCCGTTGCTGTCGGTGTTTACAGTTGCAGTGTAATTTTGCTGTGCTGTCGGCAGCCATGTGGTGCCGTCCCAGTAATACTGCTCCAGCGTCATCGACAAGCCTTCCATGCCAGCTTCTTCCGCCGCCATACCGCCGTCATAATCGGCATCATTCCAGATTCGTCCGCTGACAGACGTTGTCTGGAACGCCCGAACGCCGCCATGGTACTCGTTCTTGCTGTCACGGCTTTCTGTGATATCGTAGATCGTATCCGTATTCGGAACTGCACTGTAAGTGCGGTCGTAATACGTGTTGTACTGCGGTGTGTTTCCGGTATGTTCTCCGGTAAACGACTGTGCCTCTGCTGCAACGATCAGATATTCCTGCTCGCCCATGAGAGTGAGTTCGCCGTTCTTCCAGTGCAGCTTGTTGTCGTTGGCAAGTACAGTAACTGCATTGCCGTCCGGCAGTGCATCTAAGTGCAGCTGATACCCAGCCAGATACCGCTTGCCGCCGACTTCCGCATAAGTGGGAATACCTTCAAAATGATACAGACCGTTGCTGTTGGTCACTGCTGTCATAGTCGCCGCAGTCTTTTTCCAAGTCGTTCCGTCCAGATAATACTGATACAGTGTCAAATTGAAATTGCCGCAGCCGCTTTCGCTAAAATCCATTGTGCCGTCATAATTGAGGTCGTTCCAGATTCGTCCGTCCATTGCCGCAGTCTGTATGGATTTCAGTCCGCCGTTGTATACGCCGTCAGAATCTCTTGCGGTAACAATATCATAATCGACATTGTCGTACTTCCGCACGTAGTATTCGTGGAATCCTGACTCCTTGCTTCCGAATGCACCGTGAACAGCCTTCTTTGCCAGCAAGATATACTCGTCCGGCTGGTTGAAGTCCACGGTCTGATCTGCATTCGTTTCCTGAGATGCTGCCAGCAGGTCACTGTTGATGCAGCTTCCTGTGGGATCCAGCACCTGATACTTTGTCACAGCATAACCGTCCGGTACCGCGTTCAGCCGCAGACGATAGCCTGCCAGATACATCTTTCCGTCAACCGTTACAAACGTCGGCTGCTTGGAGAACTGATATACTCCTGTGTTTGCCGCAGTCTTTGCGGAGAATGTCTGATGCAGCTTCCAGCTTCCGGTATCGTCCAGATAATACTGATCCAGATAGACCGTCTGCTGTGTCGCCATTGCCGTTTCACCGGTTTCCTGCAAGCCGCTGTAATTCTTGTCGAACCAAACCACGCCCTGAATCTTTCCGGTTTCGAACGCTTTCAGACCGCCGTTATAAATGTCAGTCACGTTTGCATTCAATATGGAATCGTATTCCTTGTTTGTGACAGCATCAGTCAGATTATAAGGAGCGTTGCCTTGTGCCGGCTGTGCTGTCAGGAAGTAATCTCCATTGTCCGGTGCAGTCAGATAATTCGTTTCTGCGATCCAGTCGCTGTCTGTTTTCGTGTCATCTGTTGCCTGACGATATCGTGTCACCGCATATCCCGCCGGCACAGCCGCACGAATGCGGTAATATGCCAGCTGATCTGTGCCGTCAACCACAAAGTGGGTCGGCACCTTGGCAAACTGATATACGCCTTTGGCATCAGTTTTCACAGTCATGTCATTGTTCATGTGAACAAACTGCTTTACGGCAGCATCATAGCGATACTGTTCCAGAGTGACAGAAACGCCGCTCTTGCCCTTTTCACCGCTGTTCAGAATGCCGTTGTAATCCGTATCTTCCCAGATCCTGCCCGTTACTGCCGCAATGTTGCGTTTTTTCAGACCGGCATTCAGATTTTCATAATCTCTTGCTGTTACCAGATCATAGTACTTCTGCTGTGCAGTATTCGGCGTGTCGATATTTTTGATGTTCGTACCGCAGACATATGCCCAGTTGTAATCCGTATACGGTTCTGCATCGTTGGACTGTGTGCCTGCCTTTGCCTCCCGTGCCGGAATCAGCATTTCGTGATTGCCTTGCAGCACAGTAACCGGCAGGTCACCTGTCCGCTGGCTGTCCTCGACACCATCGGCATCGGTCACATACAGTTTGCTGTAAACCTTTGACGGATCTGCATCGTTCCAGTACTTCGTTGCCGCATAATCTTTCGGCATTGTTTTCAGAACAACCTGATAGCCTGCCAGATACCTTACGCCGTCCTTTTCCACATAGGTGGGAAGATTGCTGAACGTGTAGGTTCCGTCTGTTTTGGTTTCGTGTGTCCGGAATGCTGCATTTTCCAGCACCCATTCGCCGCTGCGATAGAAATACTGCTGTAAGTGCACAACTGCCGGATTCTTGCTGTTATGATATACTGCTTCGCCGTCGTCCTGAATGCCATTATAGTTGGTATCCTCCCAGACCACGCCGCTGACAGAGGCGGTTTCAAATGCTTTCAGACCGCCGTCATAACCGTTATAATCCTTTGCCTTGATGTAATCGTAGGCATAATCATGATTTCCGCCGTGCACTACCGCATCATCATAGAGAATATACGGTTCAAAATAGGTGTTTCCGTCAATGCCTGCTTCTGTTTCCGGCTGGGACTTCTTTGCAGTGATGAAATAATCACCGTCAGCCGGAGAGGTCAGATAAGACGCAATGTCATAATCTGCATTGCCTGCTCCGTGCTGTCCGTTCTGCGAGATCAGGTGGCTGTCGATCACTTGGGTTTCCGCATCGCCGTTCTGCCGATAGCGGGTAACAGCATAGTTTTCCATGCCGCTGGGCAATGGCAGCAGTTTCAGACGATAATGTGCCAGCACCTTTTCCCCATTGATTTCCGCATATGTGGAAACATCGGAGAATGTGTACTTGCCGTCTGTATCAGTTTTCACAGTACGGTTTCCGCTTGTTACCGGTACATAGGTACCATTTTGCAGAACATACTGTTCCAGCTGAACAGTCGCTCCGGCAATTCCCTTTTCATAGAATTGAGTCGTGCTGTCCTCTGCGGTCACTGTATTGCGGATACCGTCATAGTCAAATGCCTCCTGATATTCTCCGGCTGCATTTTTACCGTTGTCCTCCCACAGATAACCGGTTACTTCAGAAGTCTGAATCTCCGTAAAGCCGCCGCTGTAGTCCAGCAGACGCTGTGCTTCGCCGGTATCATAATGGGTGTTCTTATAGGCAATGACATTGCTGTTCTGGTTTGTCGTTTCTCCGGCAATAATAATGATGTCGTCTTCTTTATCATAGTTGTGATACGTTGCTGTGATATTGCCGTTTTCGCCATACTCGAACCAGTCATCGCCAATGAGAGAGTACTGCATATCACCGGTATATTGCAGGTCACTGTTTTCCGTAGAACGGCTGTTCGGATACTGCTTATACTTGGTGATCGCATACTTCTGGTACAGCTGGGGATTCTTTGCCGGATCAACGTACAGCCGATAGCCAGCAAGATATTCCCTGCCGTCCTTTTCGTAGTAACTGGAAACATTCTGGAATACATAAGAACCGGATTCTGAGGTTTTGATGTCCCGGTCCCCACCGGTAATGGCTACCCATTTTCCGGTATCGCCGTCATAGTAGAACGGCTGCAAGGTCACGGTCACACCCTCGATACCCTTTTCAAAGGTATCCCGAATGCCGTTATAGTTTTCGTCGTCCCAGATCCACTGTCCGATAAATCCACGGGAGCCGTTCACAAATCCCAGAGAAATGCTTCTGTTGATCTGGAAGGTCTGACCGTCATTTTCATACAGCGGCTTCTGGTTTTTGTCGTAAGGCACACCGGTCAGGAACGGCCGTGTGCGGAAATTGTTCACCGCCTTGGTCAGATCGTTATCATCTGATGTTTCCAGCGGATCGTTGTGCAGAACAAACGGCGAAGGCTTATACGGGATAACAGAACTGCCCTCATATTTTGCCACTGCCACATAGTTCTTGTTCGGATACAGACGGAACTGATAATAGCCTTTATCACTGGTGCGGACGACTGCCGGATTTCCGTCACCGTCTACCGCAATTTCCGATGCGATGTTGCCGTCTGCATCGACTTCGTGCATTTCCACCGTCACATCTTTCAGCTTCTGTTCGGCTTCCTGCATGATGCCGTCGCTTTCGATGGTGCCGTTGTTGTCTGTTTCATCGACCCATGCCCAGCCGCCGTAAGTGTATCCTCTGGAAACACCCAGCATATAGGAAGTCATGGCGGTGTCATATGCCTGATGCTTTGTCAGATCTTCTTCCACCGCATCTACATGAATCGGTGCCGTCTGTACGATCAGCTGTCCGGACGAAGCCTTTGTGTTGGCAATTTCGTTGGCAACTGCCGTTTGGTCATCTTCTGTTCGAATGCCGGTATAGACGACCTTTCCGTCACGGTATACTTTCAGTGCTGTGCCAGTCTGTCCCAGTTCCCGTGTTGTAACCGAGTACTGATCGTATCCCTGCGGCAGTGTATACCGCAGCCGGTAATCTCCCGGTGTCAGATTCGACAGCATGAAATAGCCCTGATTTCCGTAATAGTCGCTTTCGGTGGTATAAGTCACCGGTCCGTCAAACGTATACTGATAGGAATTGGTGTTGTTTTCTACAATGGTTTTCGGCTGACCAGTTTCCTCGTCAATGACAACATAACGTGTCTTTTCCGGATTCGGGTTGCTGTCAGGATCCGGATCGGCAATCACTGCCTCACCGTTGACGTTGACAGAATAACCCTTCTTTGTCAGCAGTTCCACCTTTACGCCATTGATACCCGGATCGTCCGGCTTTCCGTCAAAGTCAATATCGGTCGTCCATTTGCCGGTAGGCAGCAGCCGTCCGTTGGCAGACATCTCATATTCTGCTTCGTTACACTGAGCGTCATAGTTGAGGTCGCTCCAGACATAGCTGCCGATATAGCCCTTTCCGCTGGGTGCAGAAATATAGGCACCGGCCTGTGTATTTTCAAAGACCTGATAGTTCTTGCCGATCGCACTTGCAGAATCATAGCCGGAAGCAAAGGTGTTCCATTGTGTCACGCCCTCTACCTGCTTGCGAATACTCTCCGCAGATGCTGCACTTTCATTCTCGTCCTCAGTTGTAGGTGTACCAACATACTTCGGCAGATTCAGCGGTGCATGCATCTCATAGTAGAGTTCCATACGGTTCTTTTTGTCCAGTCTGGTGTCGGCATTGTTCATCTGTGCCCAGATCGCACGGATTCCCCGTACCAGCCGATCATATTCGGCATCCGAGAGCCTGCCGGCTTCGTGATCGCCGATCAGTTCAGACAGCTTGACAAAATACGAATTCTTTCCGTTTACATCTTGATACAGATTCCGGTAGAAATTGTTTTTCTCGGTATCCATCAGATCATCTGCCGGCTTCGGGAGGATGCTGACATCTTGTAACACATAACTGCCGTTCTTCTTGATGATCGGTCCGACCCAGACGGTGTACATAGACGGATTCAGATTTACTGTACCGCTGGTGGATACCTGCTTCAGCTGCACAGAATCCGGAATCAGATAACCGTTCCACTTCGATTTTCGGGGTACGTTTGAATCAGTTGCCTTGGTGTCCTCTGCATAGGGCAGCACATCATAAAACAGCAGCGTCTTATACTCGGTATCCGAATCTGAACTGTTCTGCATGGAAATGGAGTAAGAGTAATTGCCGCCCTCCTGTACCCGAACCGGAATTGCCGCCTTTACGGAATCCAGATCGGAAGTGGCTGTTTTCATTTGTGTGACATTATCGATCGAAAGCAGGGTGATTGCCTGTGATGTGATCGTCAGTGTCATATCGCCGCTGCTTTTGTTGTCGTTGACATCATGGCTGTCTACTTCATAGGCAACGATCTTGACTTTTCCCTGCTTGTCCGGAATATACGGCCGGAAAGAACCGTTTTTAAAACCATATGCCTTTGCCTGCATCAGTTCCGCAGAAACGATGTTACTGTTGCTGATGTCCAGCGGCACCATGAGTTCTACCACAATACGCTGTCCCGGCTCCAGAGTTCCGGAGAACTTGAAGTTGACGATCTTCCGGTTCAGTACATTGGTGGAGATCGGTTTTGTCACAAAGTAGGGGTTGGGGTTCTTCTGCGTGTCCATAGCGACTTCGGTGTTTGTCACGTCTGCATACGGGAGTTCTTCCACGTCTACGTCTTCCAGTGAAACATCACCGTTGTCTTTCAGGGAAACAAATTCACCCTTTTCGTTTTCAATATGCCATGTCCACTGCGGTGTCACATCGTCCAGATTCTTCGCAGGCGTTACCACTTGATTGTCGCTGTTCTTTTCCGCAGTGCTGGTGTAGTGATCGCCGACGAAATAGCCGTCAATGCTGCCGTTGGAGTCGTCCTGATACTGCACATACTGGAATGCGTCCGCGGAGAGCGATTCCAGATACGGCAGTGCCAGAGAAACCGTAGGATCAGACAGCTTATCTGCCTCTGCATTTTTCCGGTTATACGTACTTGTGTTCAGCAGTTCCTGACTAAGATTCTTATAAGTCACTGTATATTTCAGCATCTTGCCGGTGCCGCTGGAAATACCGCTGGTATTGGAATCCCATTTGTATTCCTTGTTTGCAGCACCGCTGAAATACTTGGCATCAATATCGATACCCAGCCACGGCAGCTGCGGATCCAGATAGAAGCCCACTCTGGACTCATCACCGGAAACCGCATACTTGAAGTCATCGCTACGCAGGATCACGCTGGCGAAATGGTTGTTGTGTACAGAATTGGAGATAGACGGGTCATTCGGTGCAGTGGTAAATGCCACATGGGGGCTGTTTTTCTTGATGCTTTCGCTCAGGGGTTCCAGACCATAGTGATACTTGTCCACATCGTTGCGGTCCTGTCTGCCCTCTGTGGTGTCGTCTGCATCTGCATTCACATACAATCCCTTCGGCACCGGAAAATATCGGGGTGCCTCTGCGTTGGTCAGCCGGACCTGAGTTCCGGAAATCGTTTCCGTAAAGCCCTCTGTCCGAATCACCCAACGCACCTGACGAATCGATTTGTGCAAATTGATGCTGCCGCTTGTGATCTGCGGCTTCAGCGTTTCGTTGGTGCTGTCAAAACGCAGGTTGTCGGCTTCCAGTGAAATCGTCTGGTTTGCGTTCAGTGCATAGCCCTGTTCTTCGCCGATACGTACCCACCAGCTGGTTCCCTTGCCGTTGTTGGCACAGGCATTTGAATAAATGCCGTCGTCCTGCTCCGTTTCCGGTGCAAGGAATGCTTCTTCATTGGCAGGGTTCGTGCTGATCAGCACATACGGATACACTTTCAGGTGCTTTTCCAGAATGTCATGAACCAGCTGCTGGTCTGCGGCATACTCGGTTTCCAGTGCACCTGCTGACGGAATCGCCCAGTTACCGGTAGAAATTTCCGTTACATTCGGATAAACCAGCTCTGAAACGTGAGGCAGCACGCCCGGTTTGTTGACCGGTGCCACCTTCGTGGTACCACGCAGCGTTGCGTAGTTTGCCAGATTGTAGTTGACCACGAATTCGTTTACCGATGCGGTATCGTTAGACACCTGATCGACATAGCTGACAGTTTTATAAACCTGCTTAATATGCGGGTCTTCCGCAATGACAATAGAGGAGTTCGGGTCGTTGACACGCACACGCTCATAGTTCAGATCTGCACGCACCGTGGTTTTCGGTGCAGTAACAGTAACTTTCGCAGAAGAAGCGGTCAGATAGATCTCACCCGGTACAACGCCGTCAAAGGGTTCGATCTCCGGAATGGCATTGTTCTTTGGACGGTTGGTATCCTTCACCCGCACCGCATTTTGCAGCTGCATGCCCTCCATAGTCTGTCCGGTGAAGTTGAAATCATAGGTATCATATACAATGTCACTTGCCGGCACTTCCTGCCGCAGTTTCTTTTCATAGACGATATTGCCGTAGTCGTTGTAGACATAGCCGTTCTCGTCCTGCTTCGGCATCAGGCAGCCGCCGCGGATGTAGTACTTGCCGTCTGCATCACGTTCTGCAAACAGACCGTCCTTTGTAATGGCGAACTTGCCGTCTGTCTGTTCGAACGTTGCATAGACCTTGGCATAATAATCCTCCCAGCTGCTGTCCGTATCCGCCGGCAGTTCCAGATTGTCGATGCGTGTCTTGATCTTAAAGTTCAGCGTGCCGTTGAAATAGCCCGCCGGATGACAGCCTGCCACATAGGTGTTGTCATTTGTGCAGTCGAAGCCGTCATCTTTCGGCGTGGTGATCTCGAATACCAGCGTTTCACCGCCACGCTTTGTGGCAGAATCTGCCCGTGTCAGTCCGTCCGCCGGGTTTTCCGCCGGCGCAACTGCTCCGGCAAAGTACCGCTGTGTCAGCTCAATGCCCCAGCCGGCAGCCTTTGCCTCTGCCATGGTAAATGTCTGCTTTTTCCCCGACTTATCGGTGTATTCCAGATAGTAGTCGTCCAGCAGATCGTCCTCGTCCCAGTACCGTACATTTTCCGGCAGTTGGAATGTGACAACCATTTTGGCGTGGAAGATGCTTCCGCGGTAACGATAATCTGCCTCCGACTGGCTGGAAACCTTGGCACTGTACCAGAGAATATCGCTGTAGTCAAAGTTTTTCCCGTTGTTCTGATACTGCTGACGGGTTTTCACTTCGTCCAGATCTTCCTTGTTTCCGGCAAAGCCCTTTTCGCCTTCTTCGGTCTTTTCAGCAGCTACCATATTCTCCGCCTTTAAAGACGGAGTCTGCGTGCGAATCTTCAGCGTATTCACAACGCCGGAATCCTGCATCACATTGGCAGAAGTAATATCCTGGAAAAGCATATCACTGCTGTTGTCACGCAGTGTCACATCGCGGTTCAGTGCGGAACGAATTTCCTCCGACAGCGGCTTGTCCTTTCGGTACTCGTCCATTTCCATGGGATCGCTCTCGGCGTACCGGCTCATGCTGCCCAGCATATAGGTACCGTTTTCGTACTTATGGGTCAGCAGAACGTAAGGATCCGGATTGGTGGTCGAAAGTCCGTCATTGTCTGTATCCGGACGCATTGGCAGCGTATCCTGAGAGGAATCATAGTACACTCTCTCGCTGTAGTATTGCATCAGTACTTCCGTATCGGTTGCTGCAACAGCGTCCTTTCGCTTGTCTGCACTCCGGTAATCATACGTATCATAAGCGTTTACAGCTGCTCTCAGATTTACCGGCGAGCATACCTTGTATGGATTTCCGGAAATGTCATTGTCCGTGATAAACCGGTAAGCGTTCACTCTGCTGGAAACATAGGAATAGTTGTTCAGGTAATTTTCCAGCAGATCTTCGTCTTCCACGCCATTGATCACATCGTCCGGCTCTGCATAAGTAAAGGTCTTGATGCAGAAATTGTACAGACTGCCGTTTCGAATCGCAGCGTCCTTTTCCCGCTTTTCTGCCAGTTCCGCTGCGGTCATTGCCTTTTCGGTGTCGTTTTCTTCCTTGGCGAAAATCTGCACCACATACCGCTTGGTAGAATCATCATAGTAGACCTCAGTATCATAGAGTGCCATTTGATCTGTCAGCTTAGTGGTAGCATCCTTGTCGTACAGCTCCCAGTTCAGAGGCTTGTTGTTTTTGTCGTTGTCCGTGGTATAGCGAGAGCCATCCGCCGCAACCGGAACGATGCCATAGGGCAGAATGTTGGTGATGACCGGCAGCGAGAGCGAACCCTTCTGACCGCCGTCTGTACCATAGCTGTGCAGCGATTTTTCGTTGTTGTACCCTTCAGTACCGGCACTGCCGCTGTAGCCGTACTGATCCCAGTAATAATTATTCTCCACATGAACATTGATCCAGTTGACTTCACCCTGTGTTTCGGTGTAGTACTGCTCTACGTTTTTGCCGTACATCTCGGTTTCATTGCTGCCGACAGTTTCGCTGATGGTTGTCCAGCTGCGTACCAGAGGTTTCCGCAGCACGGCTCTGGTGCCGGTTTCCGCGTAGAACATGGTGGTACCGCTGCTGTAACGGTCAATGCTGTCATTGCTGGTAAAGCGATAGCCGCTGCCGTCTGCTACGACTTCCTTGTTCTGGATATTGTAGCCGTTGACAGAGGGCATATTCGGAGAAGATGCCAGATACTTCAAGTTTCCGAGCTGTCCGTCACCGGTATAGCCGTACCAATACAGTGGACTCCAGAGGTAGTCCATGCCGTACAGCTGGTTGTGCTTTGTCAGCACCTTGGTGGAACCGTCCCAGTGATCGATGTCATAGATCTGATAGTACAGATGATTCTGGCTACCCTCTGCCACATAGGGCTGGGTGAGAACACGATCGTACCATGTGCCGCTTGCCGTATCGGTGTATACTCTTGCCGGAAGTGTCACCCGTGTGATATAGCCGAAGTCGCTGCCCCTGCCGTACCATTTTTTCAGTGACTGTTTTACAGTGATCTTCACCACATACGGGGTGTATTCCTTTGCGGTATAGTATCCGTCTGCACCGTCTGTGATGCTTGTGTTCTGTGCCGCATCCCGCATTGCCTTTGGTGCAAGATACTGCGGATTTTTGTCTCCCGGTTTCTGAATGATCTCTGCGGTAACATATGTCCCGTCGATCTGGGAGAATGTATCTGCTTTCGAGTCGCCGGTGTTGGTATACGCCAGTATCTCAGATGTATCCAGCGTCCCGTCTGCATTCATCACCGGTTTCATGCCATAGGCATAGGTATACAGGAATGTCACGCCGTCCAGATCCCAGTCGCCGTAGTTGTACGCCTGGAGCTGTACCTTGACATCTTCATCATATTCCAGCGCAGCCGCACCAGACCGGTCTGTTACCTCATGTACACTATTATAATAGGAGTTTAATCCATTTCCGTTGGAGTATGTTCCGAAATACGGGGAATTCGGGTCGCAAAGCACATTGGTGTGGTCGCCGTTTGTCTTTTCGTACTGGATATTGCTTGTTACAAATTCCGAGCTGGTAGCAAGCCATGCCTTTTGCAGGTGGAGACGGGTTTCGCTCCACACAACAGGTGTATCCTTTGCCGAATCCAAATCTGCCCAGTCTGCATGATTCTTGTTCCGCTTGCCCATTGCCAGCTGGAACCAATCTCGGTTTGCACCGCCTGCCATGTACTTCACGGTCTGAGGCAGCTGCTGGAGCTGGTCAGCCGTTTCGATCATGGAATTGGCAGTATATTTCACCGTCTGCATATTCTTTGCAGTCTGTGAATCCTCGTCCAACAGCGTGTTGTTCTGTCCGCTGATGCTGCCACTTGTAGTGGAAGAACCCGGAATGTGGGTAATGGTCTGATCCAGAAATTCCCACATATCCACCTGTGTATTCTTATCCGCACTGAAGCCAATATCGTGCATCAGATAGTCCATATCCATCTGGATACTGCTGTTCTGCACCTGCTTGAAATTACTCCAGACGTTTCCGGTATCAGAGAATCCGCCGGTCAGCATCGGATAAAGATTGCCGTTCGTAGAGGAACTATAATAATTATGATAAATACTGTTCTGATAATACTCACCAATGCGGGGGAAATATGCCGGGTGCAGTCCGTCACCGCCTGCAACAGATGCGGCGGTATCGTCTGCATAGGTGGACGCAGTGTACACCATAGGCAGGTCTTCTTCCCGAATGGTTGCTGAGTAGCAGAACTCGATCTGTTCTCCCGGCTGCAAAACGAAGTCCGCATCGGGAGCATCTTTGTAACGCAGCCGCAGTTCGTATACCGTAAAGGAAATCTGATATGTGGAGTTTTCGTCCGGCTTCAAATCTGCAAATGCCTTTTGTGTTGCATTTTTAGAATTGAACCCGTCTGTATAGGTCATCTTTCCGCCATAGTCATACCCATTTACACTTTCAGTCTTGTCTGCCAGATACAGTGCAATGTTGCTTAAATCCTTTTCACTGCCGTCCGCATTCAGCAAACGTAAATGGAAATTGGGTATGCTGTCGCCGACCCCATACGAATCGTACAAAGTCTTGGTAAAATATTCCGGTACCTTATCATAGATCACCGGATTGATGAGCCTGCCCTCCTCACCTGCCTGTTTTCCGCTGCTCAGTGCGGCCAGGTTGTTTTTCAGTGTTACCTTCTGCCAAACAGTATCGCCCGGACGATAGCTTGTTTTCTGTGCTTTCTTTTCCTCATACGCTGCCGCAGCATCGCTCTCGGAAGAAAATGTCTGGGTGTGGAACGATGCAATGGGGTTTTCCCGATAAACCTTAGGATTCAGGACTTTGGTGTCTGTCAGGTATGCCGTGTGCTCTGTCGGTGTTTTGGCAGATGCCACACTGCTGCCGCTTTCAGTCACCGTCACTGCATTTTCGTTTTCACTGTGAATGTGCTCATAGGTGTTGGTGGCTGTGAAATACTGGGTATAGGTATCTGCCTTCACGCCTGTGCCGTCTGTGACATCCTGGTATCTGCCGACACCGGTCAGTGTCACATTTTGCAGAGCCGCTTTTGCCTTGGAAGTACCACTGTACGCAGTGGTCGTATCAAAGCCCTTGAGATCGTAATACACCCAGCGAACGCCCACAACATTCGGCAGGTCGGCGGCTGTCATTTTCGCAGTTGCGACTTGATCGGTGGTGCGGGAAGCATCGTAGTCGTAAGATTTCCATGTCACCTTTACACCGTTTTCGTCCGTCTGGAATGCAATGTTTTCGTCTTCTGCAAACCGCGGATCTGTACTCGGCTCTGCAACGGCATAGAGCACTTCCACTCTGCCGAACTTGTCTGCTTCCTCCGGAACTGTGTAGGGCTTCGTCAGTTCAAAGCCGCGGTAGAACATATCGCCGCTGTCCTTGGAACGCTTTTCCAGGAAAGAAACGTCTACCGTGTAGGTATCGCAATGGTGACCGGTTTCATTGTACAGGTCGCTGACTGTCAGCATGGCACCCTTTCCGTCGTAATTCTGCTTGATGTCGTTTACCTGATAGGAAAGCGTTACCGGTGCAGCAGACTGATAGGTCAGTTCGTTCTGCACGTGTGCATAATACTGTGTCTGCTTGTCTGCATCAGCCTCGGTATACCGGTAGTAATAAGACACGCCTGCACGGTCGGTCGTCGTCTTGTTCCAGTAGTATCTTCTGTCTGCATTCGGCAGATGTGTTGAACTGGTGGTATCATAGATCGCATACTGCGGATAGCCGTGCTTGGGGGCAGCATGAATTTTGAGATCCGGTGTGCCGACAGTGACAGCATCATAGCTGCCGCCGTTTTCCGTCAGCTGTGTGGTCACACGCAGGTAAACTGTCTCGCCCGGCTTGATCTGGTCATCGGATTTTGCACCCTTGCCCAGTTCTGCCACCAGCCGCCGGTATGCAGTTTCTGCCGGCTCTGCTTCTGCTGCTGCAAGCAGGGCATACTTGACACCCTGTGCCGCTTCGATCGTCGTGCCGCCGTCTGACAGAGCAGCGTGAATATCCGCAGCCGGAATATTCTCCGCGGCATCTTCCGTTGTCAGCACTTTTCCGTCTGCATCTACAACGTCCCAGCGAACGATTCGCTGTCCCTTTGGAACAGAGAAGTCCACTGTGGTATGTTCCAGCGGAATCAGTGCATCGTTCGGCGTGTTCACCCGAATGGTATACTCTACATAATCATACGGCATCAGGTGCAGATAGTCCACCTCATCGATGTTTCCGGTCTTGGAATCCTGATCGTACATCTTTGTACGGGTGACTTCTGCGTTCAGCATACCCGTCAGATTCTTGACTGTATAGTCTGCCTTTTTCATACTGCCCTTTGCAGAACCGTCCGTATTCTTATAAATATAGGTATTGGCATTGGGGTCAATGGAGGTAAAGACTGCCGAAAGCTGGTTGGTGGTTATCTGCTCCGAATAGCTGTTGGGAGCCTTTCCAAAGGTCGGCGTGGAATTGGCGTTCCACTCGTCATTGGTGAAATCGTCCGGTGTCCGGTCGACATAAACGCCGTCATACAGGAATGCACTGGTGTTCTTGGTATGATCCGCCGACAGGTATTCCCCGTCACACAGCACAGTTCTGCTGTCATTTCGGTCTGCCTTTTTCGCCTTGAAGTCCAGCTGGAAGCTGTTGACATATGCCTTGACATAGGTTTTCTGATTAGTCGTATTGGTATAGGTTCCGAGAACGCCGGAATCTGCCTGATACAGCTGCCGCAGAATCTGTTCCACATCAATGGTATAGACTTCCTCGCCCTGTACGGTTTCCGTTGTGCTGACATGCACCACATAGATGCCGTCTGCCATGCCGTCTACGCCGGAGCCTTTTACCACGTTCACCGGAACGTTCGTGCTGCCCACTTGGAGTGTCAGATTTGCCACGCCGAACCAGTTGTCGTCCAAAAGGAATTTCGGCAGGTAGATATGCTCCAGCCGGTAGCGGCTGTCCATGGTGTTGGTGGTAGCCGCACTGTCAATACGTGCAGCCGCCTCCTGCCCGGTCGCATTCTGCTTGTCCTGATTGAACAGCTTCACGCGGAACAAGCCGCGGTTCGGTGTGTTGTTGTCGCTCTGGCTGTAATCATAGTACAGCTTTTCCGATACGCTGCCATTCTCCGTTTGCAGCTGATACCCTGCCCGAAAATCGATCAGGTAGCCCATGATTATCGCATTGTCCGACTGCTTGTAGATTTCCTTGTCCGGTTCATAATCTGTGGAAACACTGGTTTGAGCAGTGTTCTTTCCGTACATGTCATCGTCTGTCTTGTTGATCGCATACGGCTTGCCCTGCACCAGAATATCCCATGTATTGGTATCGTGATAATCTGCCTTTTCCTTGTCGGTCAGTTCCGCAGAATAATCCCCTGTACCCGGAATATCATACATGGTCATGCTGTAGTCTGTCACAAAAGTATCTTCGCCCAGAACCACAACATATTTTCCGCCGTCCTTTTTTACGGCATAGGTCGGTTCGATCTGCGGCTGGTTTGCTCCGGTGTCCGCATCGTCTGCGTTTCCCTCGGTGCTGCCGCCTGCATTGTCCCCGTTATCTGTGTTGTCCTGCTGTTTCGGTGTGTACTCGAAATAAATGTTCCAGTCATCGGTTTCGCCGTACATCTGTTTCAGTTCAGACACCGGAACAGAAATGGTCTGTGCCGTTCCGACAACGTCATTGTTCGTGTTCTTCGCATTTATGGTGAACACAATGTTGTCGTCATCTCGGAAATACTGATAGATCTCTTTCTTGATCTGAAGTCCGGTAGTCAGAAAGCCCTTGTATTCGTAGTCATCATCCGGCCGGATCTGCGGCAGGCTGTCAGACAGCACAACCTTATCCGTGAAGGAAAGCTTATTCACCCAGTCGTACTGATCGGTACGGAAGTACGGGCTGTTCATTGCCCAATGGTAAACATTGTTATTCGGTGCATCGTGACCCACACCGCCCCAAGTCGTGTTGACGTGAGATGTAGGAATGGTGCTTTCTTTGGTGTTGCCCTTCCGATAAAAACGGATCGCGAAACTGTTGTCCTTTCCGAATTCTGCATTGCGGTTTTCCGCTGTAGCGGGAGTTTCGCCGACACCCTTTTGCACATTGTCCTCATCGTTGACGATATGCACACGTGTGCTGGACTGCAAATGCTTTGCGGTATAGTCGAATATCTCATAGGTCCAATAGTGTCCACAACGATAATAATCATAGTGACTGGTCCAGGCATAATACTTGTCTGTGAAGGACCAATCCGACTTTTCCTTGTCCGCACCGGAGTCTGTCCGCACCTTACTTCTGCCATCGGTGGCTTTGCCCACAGTCACATCAGCATGTGCTGTAGCAACCGCCTCATCCATGCGGTAGAAACGTCCGGTAACTTCAAACATTCCCTGTGTGGAAGAATCCGTCTGGTCATACCAGATGCCATAGTCCGGCGACTTTGCCGTTTTGCCGTCATTGTTGACAGTCTGATAGCGGTTGATGTCAATGGTCACAACGACCTGTGTCACCGGATTTTCCGGATTCTTTCCGTTATAGCTCTCCGGCTTCTTATAATAGTTGGCATCGTCCGCGGAGAACATGTCCGCATCGCTGCCCAGCAGATTCAGCCGTGCAAAGCTTCCGTCTGCATTGCTCTCGTTGGCTTCATAGAGAATTTCCTGTCCGGAACGGGTACGCTTAGTACCGTCTGCATAGATTGCTGTAACCGACTGAACATAGTCCTTGGCACGAGGATCAATTTTCAGATAGTACGCATCGAATGTGTTCGACGGCAGGTCTAATGTAATATCCACAGTTGCCGCCGTATTCAAAGACGCATTGCGCACATAGTCATACGACTGGTGTTCCTGTCCGGCAAGGGTCGGCTTTGCCTTGGGCAGATTGTTCCCTGTGTTCAGATACTGGCGGAAGTCCACAGCGAAAGAACCGATGGATTTATAGCCGATCTCCAACTCGGAGTTATCCGCACTATCTCCCCACTTCTCTTTTTCAGAGAACAGATAACCGTTTGCGCCGTGTATATGCTTATCGCTTCTCCAGGAGCAAGTCGTCATATTTTCTGTGGGCTGGGCATACTTCTTTCGCAAATGTTCCACGGCACTGGCTGCTGCGGTGTACTTCTTATCTCCGGCACTGGCATCTTTATAGAATGCCATAACAGTGGTGTCGAAATACATCTTGGAAACATAGATCGCCGTGGTGTCTTTCTTCGTTACAATATACTTGTCCTTATCGTATGCTTCTGTGATATAGCCCTTGGATTCCCGAAAGCCGTCCAGATAGTTATGTGTATCTACTTCCAGCGTATCGGTCTTTCCGAACAGCGAATCGTCATAGCCGTCAAATTCAATATACCGCTTTTCCGATGCGGATTTGTCCACCAGCTTTACCAGTCTGCCGTTCAGTTCCACCTGTGTCAGGTTCTCGATGCCGAACGCCGGGAACAGCCGCGTGTCTGTATCTCTGGTAAATGTCAGTGCACCGTCTGTATATGTATAAATGGTATCCGGTGCATCTTTCGTATAAAAACCGGTAACCTTTCCGGCTTCGTCCGTTTTCGGCAGCAGGGTTACGGTTTTCTCCTGATCGTCCGCATCTTTACCAGTCAGAATGATATTGTCAAATTTGCCGAACTGATCGATCAGATCCTGATAAATTCGCAGTTCCGTGGTATGGAAACCAGTTCGTGCTTCTCCCTGCTTTTCATAGGGAACCTTGGCAATAATCTGGGTATCGTCCAGCACCGAGATGGTTTCATTGGCAAATTCCGCACGCAGCAGAAAGTCACGGTCATACGGCACGCCGAAAATGGTTTCATTTCCGTCCGTGTTGCCCGATGCCGCACGTGTGGATTCTTTCTGATCGTTATAGTAAATATGGGTGTTGACGCTGAGCCCCGGGCGGTCTACATGGAATGCCACAGATGCGGATTTTGCCTGATTTTGCATCAGTTCATGCTGCGGTGTCACCGTCATTTTTGCAGTCAGATCGTCAAACCAGTCACTTGTGCCGTAGATACGCAGTTCCGGTGCATTGCCCTGCTCCGCAGAAAGGTCGCGTTCCAAATCATTATAAGTGATCTCAATATTAGAAAGGTACAAGCCCCGTTCCTTCCAGTCAGACAGATCTACTTCCAGTTCACCTGCGGAATTTTTGCTCTTTTCCAGTTCTTCCAGGGAAACAATTTTCACCTGTGCCGGGCCGGAAACACCCTCCGGCAGGAATGCTGTCAGCTTAATGCTTTCGATTTTGCCGCTCTTGGCATAGTTGGAGGAAATCGTCACCTTGTCCGACAGATAGCCCTTTACGATTTTCGCATTGTCCTTTTCCGTTTTCACGCCTACGCTCTGAAGATCAACAGAAATCAGCGACTTCCCCGCCTTGGAATAGCAGTCAGAAGTTTCTTTGTTCTCCAGCAGGAAACCGTAGTACAGATCATTTGCCTTATTCGACACCGTCAGGCTCTTGTTGCTGGTCTGGTTCGTTTCCGGACGATTGGCAGAGGGCGTAATGACAAGGTTGGTCTTTGCCACCTGCATAGTCGCCTTCGAAGACGTCTTAGATGCCTCGTTGATGCTGCTAATTACCTCGAATCTCGCCGATGCTTTCAGATCACCGACCCAATCTGTCGAGCCGTACAGCTTCAGATTCATCTCCTTGAGATTGTCCAGATCTGTATTTCCGTAGATGCGTGAGAAAATGATCCGCACGCTCCGCAGACGCTGAATGGTATCCGGAACGGTATACGTAACATTGCCGTCTGCATCTGCGGTCAGGGCATCAGAACCGACCGTCAGACTGGGCACAATATTTGCCTCGGTGTCTGCGGTATAAGTTGTATTATCATAGTCGAAAAGTTCAATTTTTTCGATGGCAGCCGCCCGTCCATCGCCGATGCCGTTCAGGACGATTTTTCGGGTGTCAAAGCCCTCTATGTCTTTCAGACAGTCTGTCGGTTCATTGCCGACACTGTCCATATTAACTTGCAGCAGTGCATGAGAACTGGTAGAACGGGAATTGTTGGTCAGCAGGAACTGATACCACGTCTGTTCCGTTTTGCTGCGGTTCGGCACAGCCAGTGTCGGATAAACGGGATACGCTATTCCGTTTTTATCATACCGGACAGACTGCACCGCAGAGGCTTCTGTGCCGTCCTTACGAATCGCATGTACGCTCGCTTTCAGCTCCGGCAGCACCTTGGACACGTTCAGTATGACGGTATCCTCCACCGTCTGATCCAACGCGGTCTGGTCATGTTCGCCGAAGCTGTATGCCGTTTTCAGCACGCCATGCGGAGTGATGTCCCTTTCTGTGGTAGGCGTTCCGTGAATCTGCACATAGCAGTTCCCGTCATCTGCTGCATCGGCAAGCGGAATGCTGTCGCTGATACGCTGAAAATACACGGTCATGCCGGTGAGATAGGTCAGTGTGTTCCATGCAGACTTTGCAATTACCACGTTGCCGTTTGCATCAGTACCGTAATTCTCCAGATCGTCCAGCGTAATATCCGAATCGACCAGTGTTTCTCTGTTTACCACCTTGCCGTGCAGTACGATCTTCTCGATCTTTGCCTTCTTCAGCAGGTTCTCACTGAGCAGGATTTTCGAGGCGACCAGTCCGCCGGCAGTGTAATCCTCATCGGGATACAGACCGGTGATGTCCAGTGTTGCCGGACTGATCTCGGAAATGCTGTCGTTGGAAATCACAAAACGAGCCGACGCGGTATCGTCATTCAGGGAAACCGTCTGCGGATTGTTTTTCTGCACCAGATCACCGATCACATCTTCATAAACGCCTACGCCGGTCAGTGCCGGTTTCGCCGGTTCTGTGCGGATAACAGCATTTGCCTGTGTGACTTCTTTCGGCTCCGAAACCCACTTGCCCTCGCCGTCCTCCGATGCCGTCGGCGGCTGGTAATAGTGCACTTCGTAAGAGGTGTCGATCTTGTTGTCATATGTCCACAGGTGCGGAAATGCACCACGCATGGTAATCAAACCGTTGAACTCGGTATAGCGTGGGATCTCCTCCCGAAATACAAATTCTACCTCGTTACAGAATGTCAGACCAGTCTGGTCGGTCAGCACGTCGCCGATTTCCAGTGTCCAGTTCTTTTCTTCTGTCACGCCGGCATCGGTATCCTGTTCCAGATGCAGCCCCAGTTCGCCGGCAGTCTTATAGACCACATTGCCGTTTGCATCAGTAAAGCCAAACCGGATAAACTGGTTGATGTCTGTTCCGTCTACCTTGAACCAGTCTTTCAGCTGAATATCCGGATAATGCACCGTGTCATCTTTCAGGCAGATCTGAATTTCCCGTAAGTCGAAATCCTCCGGCACGTGGTCTGTCGAGATCGCGTTGAATACCGGAACGTTACCGATGCTGTGGAATCCGTCCAGATAGTATTCATCTACTGCACCGATACCCACTGTCTTGTCTGTCACTTCGTTGCCGTCTGCGTCCTTGACATACTTGTGGTGAGTAAAATTCTCCCATGTGTGCGGAGTGAAATTAGTAGAATCTGAATACTGTTTCGACCAGTGAATGTTGCTGCCGCCGCCGAATGAAATTGTTGTGGTCAGTCCGGAAGTGTTTTCAAATCCGGTACTACTGTTAAAGTTATTCGGATATGGGATCGCAACCATGTATTTTCTGGCAAAATAATGCTTTTCATTAGGATCACTCTGGTTCAGTTCTTCTGCTTTCTCCTCAGAATACAGGGTATGGGACTTGTCCGATACTTCCTTTTGCAGAATAATCGTACCTGTACCGGAATAGCCATATGGGATAGTTTCCGCAGGGATATTCGAAAAATGTTCCAGATCCCACTGGGTTTTCCAGTCCGGTGTATCGGTGACATCATAGACCAGAACGCCGCCTTTATTCGGCTTACCAATAAATTCATGATGCTGGTAAAAATCAGCCGAAAAATTTTTGTTCTGCGTGTTCGGATCTTCCTTTTCCCAGCAGAGAAGATCTTCGTCCAGAACGCTCCGCATCTTGTCCGCATTGTACTGCGCCTGCAATGTAATCAGGTAGTTGTCAATGGTGCTGTCCAGTTCCTTAGAATCATTCTGCACTGTGACCTCATACACCATGTAGTTATACTTTTGCCACATGACAGCCTGACTTTTGTCAGTGCTGGCATTATTCAGCTGCACAGTAGGAACGCTTTCAATTTTCGTGCTCCACTCCAAGTTGGAGTTGACAAATGTAACCGTACGCTGGATTTTGGTGCTGGTGTCCAGTTCATCGGTTGACCACCCGTTGCCGATCGGCGTATTGCCGGAATCATACAGCCCGTCATAGGAAAATTTCATTTCCAGTGTTGCCGCAGCATTTTCCGGAATGCTTACCGCATTGCTCGCCGTGTAAAACTGCATGTCAAACTTCGGCGTACAGTTTCCGCTAAGGGGCTCAAAGGCATTTTTCAGAGTGATTTTTCCGCGGACATAACTGTTGTTTTCCACTATCGCTCCGCTTGCATCATAGACTGTTGTCGCATTGCCGAAAGTGCTCCTGTCGTTCAGCTTTGCTTCCATGCCGATATACTCCCCTGTCTGCTGTTTGGCAAAAGGAATTTCCTCCAAGCTGTTCACCTGTACCAAAACGCCGTTGTCGTCCCAATACAAATACGGCAGCGTCAGTTCCAGATTCTGTCCGCGAACATAGCCTGTGGAAAAATTTGGGACAATATTCACAGTCAGCAGTGTTTGCTGCTGCTTCTGGATCATGTAGAAGCTGCCGACACCGTCATTGGTTTCCGGCGTCAGCGTTGCACCGTTTGAGGTAACGGCTCCGAAACCAACCTGAAATGTGCCAGAATTTCCCAACGCCGCTGCCGCCGCAAAAATCGTTCCCCAATTGCACGAAGTCAGCACCATTACGACTGCCAGCATGCCATAAATGACACGCTTCCATATACTGATTTGTCGATACATTTCAATTCCTCCTGTCACGTGACACCATTATTTTTGTGTCAATCATCTTCATAAGCCATATTCCTGAGATTTCAGCAATTCAGTTGAATAAAATGGCTAGTTTTCTGCTTTGATTTTTATTTTGAATTGTGCTTTTTGCACATTTTTCTGCGGTTTTACGCTTATTTTAATTATAACACTTTTATGTGAAATTGTCAATGTCTATTGAAGAAAACCGCATTATACCAAACCGGCAGCTGTGCTTTGTGCAACATTCCCTTAAATTCCCTGTGGTAGTTGTTTCAATTTGTTTTTTCTCCCTTTGGATTCTGTTTTGAGAAGCCGCTTTTTTTCCTTCCTGATATTACTAAGACAATGGAGCATGGCAAAATGGGAAGGTTGCAGATGTAAACTTTATATGAATTTTTAAAAACGGAAAAGGCAGCATACAAAACCGGTTATTTCACCGGATTGTATGCTGCTTAGGGAAAATGATTTTAAGAAAATAATTGTAAAAATAAGAGAGTTCTGGTATAAAAGGAGTGGCTGACGCTTTCTAATGGCGGACGATTGTTTGGAGGATATGTGCATTTATATGGTATCGATAATTCTCCCCAGCCTGCAATTGGAAATGATTTTTCAAACGGAAAGGTACCAAACAAATACATCATTTTAGGCTATATGGAAGAACAGCATATTTGTTGTGACAAAAGCAACGGTGAATTTTTCCTGTATGAATATGCAGAGCCAAATCAATATTTTAAAAGCTTGTGCGGTGTTGCCTAGAGTATATTATTGACATTTGCTTGAATTAGGGTGTGTTGAAACGAAGCCTGACACGTGTCTTTTCGGCAAAATTCACGATTTTCCACGTAAAAACACCACCTGAAAAGCTTTGTCAAAACCACCAGATTTATGAAACGTTTCTTCTGTTTTTTAATGAAAAACGCTATTGACAGATGCAGAAAAATCGCATATAATGAACTTAATCCAGGTGGAACAATGTTGTTTCTCCGGAAATGAAAAGAAAGGAGTTTTTTCTGATGAAAAAACAAGTATATAACCCTTTTCTCCCCATTTATGAATGTGTTCCGGACGGCGAACCCCATGTGTTCGGTGACCGTGTATACCTGTACGGCTCCCACGACAAAGAGGGCGGCGAAACCTTCTGCATGCTGGACTACACCACCTACTCTGCTCCGGTGACAGACCTGTCCGACTGGCGTTGCGAGGGCACCATTTACCGTGCCGATCAGGATCCGGCATATCCCACAGACCGGAAATTCATGTACGCTCCGGACGTTGTACAGGGCAATGACGGCAGATTTTACCTTTACTACTGTATGTCCGGCAGAGCCGGCTTCGGCGGCTACAACGGACCGATCAGCGTGGCTGTCAGCGATTCTCCGGCAGGACCATTCCGGTATCTGGGCTTTGTGCACTATCCTGACGGCAGCCCCATGCTGAACTACATCTGCTTCGATCCCGGCGTTATCAACGATGACGGCACGATCCGCATTTACTACGGCACATGGTCAGACGAGGCTCTGGACAAGGACTTCCCGAACCACGAGGAAGCCATTCAGACAGTCATGCAGCGGTATCACAAGAGCCGAAACGAAGTCCTGCAAACAGAGGGCAGTGTCATGGGTCCCTGCACAGTCACTGTGGGAGATGACATGCTGACAGTCACCAGCGAACCGCGGCACATCATTCCGGCATACACCATTGGCACCAGCTTCGAGGAGCACCCGTTCTTTGAAGCAAGTTCCATTCGCAAGATCGGCGGCAAGTATTATTTTATCTACTCCTCCTGGCAGAACCACGAACTCTGCTATGCCACCAGCGACCTGCCGGACAGAGATTTCGTCTTTGGCGGCACTATCGTTTCCAACGGTGATGTCGGTTATCATGGCAGAAGCGAAAAAGACCGCCTGAACATGACCGGCACCACACACGGCAGCATCGAATGCATCAACGGACAGTGGTACGTATTCTATCACCGCCTGACTCACAAGTCCGACTACAGCCGTCAGGCATGTGCAGAACCCATTACCATTCTGCCGGACGGCAGCATTCCGCAGGTAGAAATCACCTCCTGCGGTCTGAACGGCAAGCCGCTGCACGGTACCGGCACCTATCCGGCAGTGATCGCCTGCAACATCACCAACGGACACATGCCCCACGGTTCCAACAAAATCTACACCGACAGTTTCCCCAACGCAACCCATTGCGGTGAGGATCGCTTTATCGGCGAAATTCAAGACGGCACCATGCTGGGATACAAGTACTTCGCATTCTCCGGTGCAAAGGAGATCGGCGTACAGTACCGCGGTTCCTGCAACGGCAAGTTTGTAGTTTCCGACGACATGGACGGCAAAAACATCGTGGCAGAGATTCCGGTTGCTCCGGCAGATGCATGGACGGAAAGCCGTGCTCCCCTGCACATTTCCGACGGCACTCACCCGCTGTATCTGTTCTACCGCGGCGATGGTGAAGCAGCGGTCAAGGAATTGTATCTGGCATAACAGGAGAGAATGCATATGATCGAACAAAGCATACAGGAACTGATTCAGTACGGTATCGAAAAAGAACTGATCACGTCCGAAGATGAGATCTTCCTGCGGAATCAGCTTATGGATCTCTTGCAGCTTTCTGCGTGGGAAACGCCTGCCCTGCCGGAGGTGCTGCCCACCATTGACGAAATTCTGGACAAACTGGTGTCCTATGCCGCAGAAAAAGGCATCATCACCGACTCCAACGCCGCCAGAGATCTGTTTGACACCCGCATCATGGGGCTGCTGACAGAACGCCCGCACACAGTGAACCGCAGCTTTTTTGCCGCATATCACCGCAGTCCGGAAGAAGCCACAGACTGGTACTATCAGTACAGCAAGGACACCAACTACGTCCGTGCCGGCAGAATTGCCAAGGATCTGCGTTGGACATATGACTGTGAATACGGCACACTGGACGTAACCATTAACCGTTCCAAGCCGGAAAAAGACCCACGCGACATTGCCGCAGCCAAGAACCAACCCCAGACCAAATATCCGGCATGCCAGCTTTGCATTGAAAACACCGGTTTTGCCGGCACGCTGACACACCCTGCACGGCAGAATCTCCGGCCGATCCCCATTTCCATTCACGGCGGAAACTGGGCTTTCCAGTACTCCCCCTATGGCTATTATAATGAACACTGCATCGTGTTCAATCAGAAACATGTTCCCATGGTGATCGATGCGGCAGTTTTTGAAAAGCTGTTCGATGTGCTGGACATGCTCCCCCACTATTTCATCGGCTCCAACGCTGATCTGCCGATTGTGGGCGGTTCTATCCTGAGCCACGAACATTTTCAGGGCGGACACTACACTTTCGCCATGGCAAAGGCTCCGGTGGAAACACCGTTCCTGCTGCCGAATCAGCCGGAAGTACAGGCGGGAATCGTCAAGTGGCCTATGTCGGTCATTCGCCTGCAAAGTGAAAATCGCTTTGCCCTTGCGACAGCCTGCGACCACGTGCTCACCCAGTGGCGAACCTATACCGATGCCGAAGCAGAAATCTATGCGGAAACAGACGGCACACCACACAACACCATTACCCCCATTGCCAGAATGCGTGGCAAACTGTACGAATGCGATCTGGTGCTGCGGAACAACCGCACCACGGCGGAACGCCCGCTGGGACTGTTCCACCCGAACCCGTCCCTGCACCATATCAAAAAGGAAAACATCGGTCTGATCGAAGTCATGGGACTGGCTGTCCTGCCGGCACGTCTGGCTGGAGAACTGCCGGTACTGGCAAGGGCGTTGTATTCTGATGCCGATCTGACACAGACTGACTCTCTCCGCAGTCACATGCCATGGCTGGAGGAAGTCCGCACACGCCACCCCGAAGCCAATGCGGAAAATGCGGAAACGATCATTCAGCAGGAAATCGGAGCAGTCTTTGAACAGGTTCTGCTGGACGCAGGTGTTTTCAAACGCACCGATGCCGGAAAGGCACAGTTCCTGCGGTTCGTAGAACAGGTTCGCTCCACAGCAGATTAAGGAAACACTGCATAAAGCAGCTTTGCATACACAACAGAACAGCCCTGCACGGTCTTTGCAAAACGCAGACCATGCAGGGCTGTTTCCATTATGGCAATACTGCACAAAGATTGTGCGACAGATGCGTCGTCAAATTTTTCGTCAGATGAAACAAAA
>ERZ1027221.433-NODE-433-length-30283-cov-7.580157_pt1 | contig 30283 bp, 32 predicted proteins | sample MGYA00519267_ERZ1027221 | MGnify/ENA primary metagenome ERZ1027221 (study PRJEB26926, sample SAMN06164533) | human gut metagenome | biome: ENVO:00009003; feature: ENVO:2100002; material: ENVO:00002003 | host: Homo sapiens | place: USA | collected 2012 ...
GAGGCGGTGGAGGATTTTGTTGACCCGGAAGCCGAAACGACTACCGAAGATTGAGTATGAATAATGCGGAAATACAAATACAGTTCCCCCAGCCCGGCAACTGGCAGGAATTCACCCTGACGGCCATTTACCAGGACGCGGGCGGTTATCGCCCTCCGGCCCGCTATACGGCGGACGAAATACCAGCGGAACAGACCCCGGCAATGGCCGCCGTCGTGTCCGCTCTGGTGGGCATGGGTGAGGACTGGCAGGCGGTGCAGGTGTGGGCGCATCTGATGACGGCGACGATCTACAGTGAGGATGACCCGTATACCCCCGTTGGACAGCGGGACGAGGTTGCGCTTGATGTCGAGGCCGTCAATCCGCAGGGCGGGCGGAGGGTGTTCACGCCTTATGACTACCCGGCTTTTATCATCACGGACCCCGCCGCCGTGGCTTTTTTCAAATACTTCATCCGGCTTTAGTTTGCATCCTGGCCGCGGCATGAAAGCCGCGGCCTGTTTTGTGCCATAGTCCGGGGCATGGCTAAATCTGATATTGCAAACACAACCGCCGCGCTCATCCCTGACGTTGTCCGGGAAGCTTTTTCTTCTTCCAAGTCTCTTTCCCTCCGCGATATTCTCTTATTGGAGCAGGCGGGAGTTACATTTTTCGCCACCGGAGAAAAACCCTCGTTCCGCGATATGAGCGTGGTTTGCTGGCTGGTTGCCGAGAGGGAGTCCTTCCTTGCCGCCCTGGATTCCGGCGATTTTGACAAGGCGTTTTCCGCGTGGGCAGATACTTTCCCGCCCGCTCACCTCGTCAAGTGCCTGGCGGGCATTGCCGACATGCTCAAGCGGACATTTTTGCCGATGGAGGACGCCGCCGAAAAAAAGTCGGGAACGGAGACGCCGCAGCGTCCGTGACTTGCAAGGGGTGCGGCTGGTGGCTTTCCCTCGTCGATTTGCTCTGCTCCGAGTACGGATGGACACTTGACGCCGTCCTGGCTCTCCCCGTGGCCCGCGCCCTGTGTTTGAGGGCCGCTATTGCCGAGCGCAACGGCGTGGAGAGCGGCGGCCTGTCTTTTTTGGAAATTCAGCTCCTGAAAAATCTACATGGCTAACGGCATATCTTACCAGCTGGACCTGGACAACGCCGGATTCCAGCGCGGACTTGGTGAGGCCCAGTCCGCCGTGTCCGGGTTTTCCTCCCTGGTCCGGCCCCAGATGATGATGGTTGCCGCCTCCGTCGCCGGGGCGGCTCTGGCCGTCAAGGGCATCAGCACGGCGTTCCGTGAGGCGCGGGGCGCCGTGGGAGAGGCCGCCAACCGGGAAACGATGGAGACGGCCTTCGTCCCGCTTCTTGGTTCGGCTAAGGCCGCCAGGGAACGCATGGCGGAATTGGCCGATTTTGCCGCGCACACGCCTTTCCAGCTTCCGGGGATTGCCGCGGCGTCCCGGACGCTGGAATCCCTCACCGATGGGGCCTTGTCCACCGGGGACGGCCTCCGCCTGGTGGGCGACGCCGCCTCCGCCCAAAACACCCCCATCGAGGAAATGGCCGTCACGATAGGCCGCCTTTATTCCGGGCTGGACAGCGGGCGGCCCGTGGGGGAGGCCATGCAGCGTTTGCAGGAGCTGGGGGCCATCTCTCCTGACGTCCGCGCCAAGCTCGAAAAGCTACAGGCCGAGGGGAAAAAAGGCTCGGAAGTCTGGCAGGTGGCGGCGGAGGAATTGGCCCGGTTTTCCGGCGGCATGGAGCTACAGTCCCAGACCTGGAACGGGAAAATTTCAACGTTAAGCGACAACTGGGCGCAAGTCCGGGCCGAATTCGGCAAGCCCATCATGGACGCCCTCAAGCCCCTGCTGGACGAGGGAATCGGCTCTCTTGAGAGCATGGCCGCCAAGGCGCGGGAAATAGGTGAAACGATCGCCTATGCCATGCGGTTTATGATTGAGGCTTTCCGGCAGGGGGAAGCTTGGAACCTGGCTAAACTGGGTTTGACCCTGGCGTTCCAGGAGAGCGTGAATTTCCTGTGGCGGGTGCTGATGGGGGTTTTTGAAGCTATCCCTCAATACCTTGTTCAGGCGTTCAAGCAGGGGATTATGATTCTGGATATTTTGACGGACGCCGCTTTTTGGCGCATGGTTGGCAATGCCTTTGTTGGCGTCATGCGAATGGCCGTCAATGGACTGCTGGCTTTACTGTCCCAAGGTATCGCCAGCTTGCTTGACAGCATTCCCGGACTGGGTGATGAGGCTAATTGGATGCGGGGCTTATCCCGCGAATTCGAGCGTGACGCCAACAAGGGCAAGGGGCAGGCTATCGGAGCCGGACGGGCATTTATTGATTCTTACGGAGACCGGATTCTCAATCAAATATCCGACAATTTTTCCGCCCTTCAAGACGCCTTTTCTTCCGGGTTTTCGGAAGCGGCGGACGTGTTGGACACGTCCGGTGTGCGCGCCGAAATCTCCGCCGCCTCTGAAAAAATTACGGCATCCCTGGCCGCCCAGGACAAAGAGCGCGCCGCGAAGGAAAAAGAGGACGCCTCCAAGAGTAAGCCCAGGCGGCAAAAGACCGAGGACGACGCGCCGAAAATCAAGGTCAACTGGGAAACCGTGCTGGCCGGGTCCCTGGCTAAGGTGGGCGGCGGCGGATATGGCCGCATGATGCTTTCCGCCGAAAACGTCCCGCAAAAACAGCTGGCCGAACAGAAGAAAACAAACGAACTGCTCAATAAACTACTGCAAAAACAGAACGGCTCCCTGGCCGTGTTAGGATAAAATGGATAAGGATATTTTAGGCAATCTCCCGTCAGGCGTGCTGACCTGGTGGAAACCCTCCCAATACCGGGAAACGTACAGCAACAAGACGCTTACCTTGTTTTTCATGTGCCCCCAGGGGGAGGGCCGCGGCCTGGTCCCTAAAATTCACTCTACCGAGTACGGCTTCCCCTTAACGGAAATCAGCATTGAAACTCATGAGAGTAACAAGGTTGACCTCATCACCCTGACCTGTTCCAAAGATAGGGACGAGGATGACGACGACCCGGACAACCCCGAAGACCCCGAAGGCCCCACCTATGAATTTGACGGGCGGGAGTGCGAAATAACCGTTTCCCTGGTGGACGAGCCGATCACGCAATGCAAGCTTTACAAATCCCAGGTGGACGCCCTGGACAATGCCACCCTGAAAGACCTGTGCGCCCTAATGGGAGGGCAGCTCGCCGACGAGCAGGGCGTTTCCTTAACTGACAAGCTCAACGGCAAAGTGCCGCCCTCCCTGCTTTCTAAAATTCTGCGCGGCCAGACCCATTACAAGGCAGCCTATACCCAATGCCGCCTGACTATCCCCGGCAAGGTGGATATTTCCGATTCCGGCAAGATTGGCAGCCGCGCCGGGTTGCCCAGTCTTCCGGACGGGCAAGTCTGGCTTTGCGGAGGCGGCGGCCTGACGCGCCGCAACGGACGGACCGTCACGCAAATTACCTACGTTGGCGGCAACTGGGACCAGGAAATCTACGGAAAATAACCTTTAACGGCTATGAACAAAAAGAAACACACTCGCAAGACGGCCTATACCAAGTTCCGCCTGACCATCCCCGGCAAGGTGGATATTTACCGCGAAGTCGGCAAAATCAGCGCAAGGGAAGAACTGCCCAGTCTGCCGGATGGGTACACGTGGGTTTGCCTGAATGGGCATGTACTCATACGCGATGGAGGAATCGTTACGCAACTTAATTATCTCTCCGGGCCATGGCTTAAAAGAATGTTTGAATAATATGTACAACCTCCCCCAAAAGAGCAAGGGCACGGTTCTGACCGCGGAAAACTGGAATAACAGCGTTGAGGCCATCCAGGACGCGCTCAACAGGTCATCCGATTTTCAGACGATGCTTCCTTCCGTCCAGGCGGCCAGCCGCTGGACGGGCGGACGGTATGCGGCGGATAAGGGCGGTTTTTCCCTCCGCTCCCTGGTCAAGACGGGGGAAACCTGGAAAGCCTATTTCAACCCAGGCCGCGTGTTGGAAATCCACGCGGGCGGGACGCGGGTCATCGTCCCCAAAATGGGAGCCGACAAGATGGATTCTGTCCCTTATCCCGCCCTTGAGGCGCAGGACGGCGACAAGGTTTATCTGGACCTGGTGTGGGGCGACAACAACCACGACTGCATCACGGCGGCCCGCATTTCAACGGAGGATACCCCGCCCGGCGGACGTTCCGCCAGGCTGACGCTGGGCGAGTTCGTGTCCGCCGCTCAATCCTCCGGGTCCAGCGCGGACGACATCACCTACACCCCGTTTTTGACCGGGTGCATCACCTACGCCAGCGGCTCCCGCAACGAGGGCTGGCGCGTGCTGGCCGTCGCGGACGCGGAGGGCAAGCCGAAAGCCGCCTATCTGCGCCGCGGAAATATTTATGCGTTTGGCCGCCTTGTTTCTGAAGGTAGCATGAAATGGGAAAACGCCCCGGCAAAGGAGGGCGACATCTGGCTCAATGTCAAATTTGACGGGGACGGCAACTATAAGAGTTTTTCCCTTACTAAAGCCAGGGGGGAGGTGTCCCCCTTGCCCGCGGACGGCCTCAAGGACGGCAAAAAGCCGGATAGCGCGTCCTATGCGTTCAAGCTGGCGACGATCTCCACGTGCGCGGAGCCGTTCCCGGAGGACGGCAACCCGGCCTCCTTTGTCAACGTGCGCCAGTTCGTCCTGGGGTCCGTCTTCTGCGACCTCGCCAAGAGTGAGGCCCAGGAGGAACAGCGGGAGGACGGCAACGAGGGATTCCGGGTCAAAGTGGAAAAAGATGCTTCCGGCAATGTCACGGCGGTGAAAGTCCGGCCCGGACATGTCTATATCATGGGGCGGTTCTGTACGACGGCCCTTGAGGCCGGGGCGGACGGCTGGGCGGCCCATGCCGCCACGTCCGGCCAGGTCTGGCTTGTCGTTCAGTTTGACGAGTGGGGCGTTTTCGAGTCCGCCTGGTTGTCTTCCTCGCAACCCAGCACCGCCACCCTTACCCCGTTCATCCTGTCCACGGAGGCGACGGGCATCCGCGGGCAATACGCTTTCCACCTGGCGGACGTGGAGGCGGACGGAACCGTCAAGCAGTACGCCCTGGGGGCGGTTTACTGCCTGTTCGACCCCGCCACCTTTTTCACCCCTGGCCCCGCCGAATAGATTTTTATGATAACAATATATATACTTACCTACACAGGCAACGGCCCGGAGGCCGTGGAGTGCGTAGCCTGCGCCGGGCAGACGTTCCCGGAGGCCCGCGTCATTGTCGCCGATGATTCCAACGCGCCCATGCCGGAGCCGTACCGGGACGCCTGTTCCTATGGCGCGGACATCATCACGACGGACTTTGACCGCGGCCTCAACCTCAACGGCCCGGAGGCCGTCAGGGGGATTCTTTCCCTCTTGTCCCAGGACGCGGCGGAGGACGATATTGTCCTCAAGCTGGACCCGGACACGGCCCTGATTGGCCGCTCCTGGCTACAGCCCATGCTGGACGATTCCTCCGTGCCTTTCACCGCATGCGGGACCACCCAGCAACCCGCCTACGGGTGCTGCTACGCCCTCCGGGGCCGCGTCGCCGCGGAGATGGCCGCCGTCATGCAGGACGCGCCGCTTTCTCCCATTTGCCCGGAGGACCGCACGATAGGCCGCTACGTCCGGGACCATTATGACGGATGCCGGATTTTCTACCCGTGGTCCCCGGAGCGGTGGGACGGATTGTTCACCGCGTGGCGGTGGCAATGCCAGGGCAAGGCCCAGGCTGCCACCTACGCCCGCCGATTTGACGTCGTGACGACGGGCAACCCCTGTTATTCCCCGTTCCCCGGCCTGGCCCGCGCCACGGTCATGTCCAGCCTCCGCCGCGCCGCCGCGGACCTCCCGCCAACCCTCCGCCGATACTAATCAATGACTTCGTTCCGCGATTCTTCTTCCTCGTCGCCTGCCGGATGCCGGGAGATCCCCCAGGCTCCCGGCCCGGAAAAGGGCGTTCTGGCCCTGCTGGCGATGGACCCGGCGACCTACATGTCCCAGGCCGTCGCGTTCGGCGTGACGGATGAATTCTTTTTCCTTCCGGGTCATCAGATATTGTGGCGGTTGTTCCTGGCCCGCTACAACGCCAATTTGCCGCTGGACATCATTTCCATGACGCAGGCCCTGGCGGATATGCGCCAGCTGGACGCCGTAGGGGGCAACGCCGGGCTGGCGGACCTGTACACCTTCACCACCACCGGAGCCTTTTTCGAGCATTACCTGCATACCCTGCGGGATAAGTTTATTTTGCGTTCCGTCATCGACACGTCTTCCAGGGCCATCACAGACGCGTTTTCCGGCCCGGAGGACGTGGAGGCCCTGATGGACGCCGCGGAAACCCGCCTGTTCCAGATAAGGGAGCGAGCCAGGAGCCGCGCGGACGGCCAAAGTCTGGCTTCCCTCGTCCGGGAGGCCGTCACCAGCTTTGAAAAGTTCATCGCCAGCAAGGGGCGCATTCAGGGGCTTTCCACGGGGTTTGACCAGCTGGACAAGAAGAGCAACGGCCTCAAGCCGGGGGACATGTTCGTGATTGCGGCCCGTCCTTCTATGGGAAAGACCTCCTTCCTGCTCAACATCATTGAGCACATCGCGCTGAATGAGAAAAAACCTACTCTGCTCTTTTCCTGTGAAATGCCCGCCGTCCAGATTGTGGAGCGTCTTCTTTTCGCCCGTTCCGGCGTCCGCCGCGGAGAAATTGTCCGGCGAGGCACGCTGACCCAATTAGAGATGCAGCATTTCAAGCGGGCCGTGGAGGACGTAGGGGCGGCCCAGCTGGTCATTGACGATACCGCGGCCATTTCCATCAACGAGCTACGGGCCAAGGCCCGCCGCGTCATGAGGGACCAGGGAGGGCTGGCCGTCATTGGCGTGGATTATCTGCAACTGATGCGTTCCACGTCCAGACAGGCGGCCAACAGCCGGGAACGGGAAGTGGCGGAAATATCCGCGGGCCTGAAAGCCCTGGCTAAGGAACTCAAGGTTCCCGTCGTCGTGCTGGCCCAGCTGAACCGGGGACCGGAGACGCGAGCCGGAAAAGAAGCCGGGATTCCCCGCATGTCCGATTTGCGGGAATCCGGCTCCATCGAGCAGGACGCGGACATGATAGGCCTTCTTTACCGTTCCGACTACTACGCCGAGGACGAGGACCAGCGGCAACAACTGGCCGGACAAGCTAATCTTCACCTGGCTAAAAACCGCAACGGCCCCACCGGGGACATTCCGCTTCGCTTTGAGGCGGAACTCATGCGCTTCTCCACCCGCGAGCCGGAAAAAAAATAGTGTCCCATGTGGGACACTTGACCCTTTCTCTTTCCCCCCTCCTGACCCTTACGATGATTTAAGGATTCACCCTTACCGTGATTTATGGTTGGTCACATTTCCAAAAGCTTTGCTGTCTGCTCAATCGTCAGTTTCGTCTTCTTTACTCCCCTTTCTGACAGAGACAACCCCAAATCTTCCGGAGTGCTCCACATACTCAAAAACTCGTTCACCTTTCTGTCAGACTTCGTATTCAGCAGGCGTTTCAACACACCGTTCATCTTATCCACTTCCTCTGCGCGAATAGATTGCGCCCGGTCAGTCGCCCCAATAAATTCCTTCTTGAAGCGGGAAAAGAACTGTTTTCCCGGTCCATCGCAGAGCCGTTGCAAAAACCTGACCGGATTATCCAGCCATCCCAGCATCACCCCGCGCTTCGCTCGTCCGGTCTCACTATCCACCCCCAAATCACTCACTTCCATCTGGGCCTGATGAAGGCTCTTCTGATTGACAGACTTCGGCAGTTCTTCCATCAGGGCGGCCCCATCATTCTTCCAGCCGTCCACTTTCTCTTGTAAATGCACCTGCCAAACCTCCACGCTACGGCTGATAAATGAACCCACCGCCTCATGAATATCCAACATTCTATTCACATCTGCTGAACCTGCGGCAGAATATTTAATCCACCAATTCAATTCCCCGCAAAGTCTCTGCTTTTCCATCAACAGGCCGCCTTCCGCTTCTGAGCCGTCAGTACCCAATTCTCCATTCCAGAACTTATCCGTCCTCAACTTCTCTTCAATCGCCGCAATCCTGCCGCTCAGCTCATTCACCCTCTCCTGAACATCTATCCCCGTTGCATATACCGCAGGTTTAATTACCCGCCGTAAAAACTCCGTAGGAGCGGCCCCCAGACGGCTCACCTTGAATTTCCGCGTCTTCTCGTCAATCACCGCTTCATGTTCGGAAATCATACTTCTCACTTCCCGGAACAACTCATCGCGAACATACAAATCAATAACCTCTCCGCACCTCTGGTACACCTTCGGCAACAGGCTTTCCACGGTCTTACCTACCAGATCATCAAAAAACTCCGGATGCAGTTCCATCTTCCGGTTAGCCGCCGCAAGCTGTTTTTCCGTCAGGGCATCCGTAGCGGAAAAACGCCCTGTCTCCAATGCGGACATCAAATAATCCAGCAACTTTTCCTGCCCCGCAAGTTTACTGCGCACCTTCCTCGGTAGCGTGGAGACAGCAACCTTCATAATACTCCGCGCCTCCGCAATCTTCACCCGGACATCATTCGTACCAGCTTCGCGTCCCTTGAACAAAGCGTCCAGCGCACGGCCTTCTTTTTCTACCCGCTCTGTAACATGTCTCCAATACTCACGCACGGCATCACTCCGGGTCTTCTCCATTTGGCGTTTCATATCTCCAAGAAGATCTTCCCTCACGGAAAATGTTGCAGATCCATCCACATAATCTGCCCACGCTCCCCCGGTGCTCTCATCCGCAAACGCCGTAATCTTAATATCGTTCCCGTCAAAAATCACGTAATTATACGTCTGCTCTTCCTCCGTCTTCCCGCGGGAAAAACCGTCTGCGTACCTGATGCCCTTAACGCCAAACTTCCGCAGGGCAAGAGAAGCCTTCTTCATACCCTTCTTCCAATCCCTCGAAAAACCTTCGCAGAGACCAACATAAATCTGCTCCCCGTTAAACTGGCGGCCCTCCATCAACAAAGACTCAAGCGCAACCTCCTTCGCGCACCCGATCCGTTGCGCCAACTCCTCGGCCAACGCCTCCTTCACCGTCTCGCTCTGTTCTGAAAACGGCTTATCCCAATTCAAAAGAACAGAATTATCCACATTCAATTCCACGCGGTAATTGGAAGGCAGAGCGGCGTATGGCTCCACCGTATTCCCGGCCTCTGCCCACTCACGCGTCAGTCCGGCATTACGCACATACTCTTGTATATCCTCAAGCTCTCTTCTCTCACCCTCAACAAGACGCTTCAACTCATCATCCCTCTCCTTGCGCTTCTTTTTCTGGGTCCGTTCCGTAAATCTGGCAATATCCCGTTCAAATTTTTCCTGATCTACTGTCTTACGCCTCTCCGCCAAGACAGCATACAGATTCTTCTTAAACTTATAAAAATCCAGAAAGGTCTTTTCTTCCTTCCGTGCTGACTCCAAAAAATTCAGCCCCTTGTAAAACGTAGGCACATCTCCTTTTCTCACGCCCGGAATAACCTTCCACAACTCATTAACAGGAACATTCTTTCCGTTTACCTTCCAAAATTGACGCAATCCCTTTCCGAACTGGTTCATATACCTCCGGTTCACCTTCGGACTCTCCGCAAAATACAACCCCCAGCCATACGCCTGCGCTCCCTCTCCCTGCCCCATATAATCCGTAGAAAACTTCCGGAAAGAATGCGGGGAAGCATGCAGGGCAGTAATGGAAAACGTCACCCCCGGTTCCGTGATGACAGCGTTATCCGCCTCAAAATGGCCGTCCCGAAACAGACCCTGTTCCTGTGCTTCCGCGACAGAATTGACATTTCCCCCTTCATTTGCCATACTGTTTTTGCGGCGTTGGGGAGTATAAACCCCTTCTATTCCGGGTCCGGTTCCGGAGGACGTCGATTTGACCCAGGCTGTCTTAAACGTCAGTCTGGGCTTTTTGCTATAACGCCTGCCCGTTGTTTCAATCACCTGTTCCACCGTATGAATCTCTCCATGCGGATACTGCTTCACATAAATGACAGAAGATTGATTCCGTCCTTTCGGTTTGAATTCCATCCGGTCATAACTATCCAGCACATCAAGGGCTAACTTAATATCCTCCTTCGTTAAATCTAACTGACCTTTTCGTGCACTGGAATCATGACTATGTTTTTTCAGTGCATGAACAATACCGCCCGCAGTAAATTCATGAACCATACCCGTCACATCAATCCCCAGACCTGCTTTAATATCAGCAATCTCCTGCGCTGTGACATTCCTGTATTCTACAACCCCTAATTCTGTTTTATTTGAAACATTGCTGGAAACCACCATATCCACAAAATCCATCACCTTCCGTTTCCCGGCATCCTTCCCCATTTCATCCAGCTTATCCGCTACGGAAAAAGAAGCGGTTTCTCTCCTGCCCTCTTTAACAAAAGACAAAACCGTTTTTGCTTCCTCCAAAGTTGCCCCCTTCATTAGCTGGAAAAAATCTACTCCGGCCTGAGCAAACTCCCTTTCTCGCTGTTCCTTATCATTCGCAAGCAAATCATCCATCACCTGCTGGCGGTAATTCTCCAAACCATACCTTTCCGCGTACATCAAATGAAAACCATAATCCTGCAAAAGCCGTTCCGGCTTCTCCCTCAATTCCTTCAACTGATTTTCAAACTTCTTTTTCGTCAGCTCGCTTCGGCTCTGAGCGAAATCCGCACCCACGGCATCATACACGAAAGACGCAAAATCGCCTTTCACGGTTCCTGAATCCACCGCCTTCCGGAATGCCCCGGCCAGACCGACCATATCCGCGACCTTCCTGATCAAAGCCTCCATCACCTCCAAAAAACGCTTCACGGGCGCAGGCAAAGCCTTCTTCCGGTACTCGCCCATAAACACCGCCTGCATCAGCTTGCTCATCCCTTCAATCACAGCCTTCTCCCTCTTTCCGGCATCCGCCCCATCAGCAAAAAAACTCTCATCCACCAATTTCCAATTATTCACCCCCTGATCCTTGAAAGCCTTCTGAGTATCCAGCAGATTCCGAGAAAACCACGTCAATTCCCTGCCGGCCTTCATTTCCCCTTTCACATACAATTCTGCCATTTCCTCCACCAGATCCAGAAACGTAACCTCACCCTCATAATACCGGATCACCTTCTTCCCCATTTCCAGCTCATAATTAAAAGCGGGGGTATGCACCCCTTCCCGTTCCGCCACAGCCGCAATTTCTTCTTCCGTTACCTCTCCGGAAAACCCCTCTCCGCGCGCCAGTTCTCCGCGTTTCAAGGCGATCTCCACACGGTCGCGGAAATTATTCGGTAAAACGGCCAAAACAACATCTTCTTCGTGGGCATTCTGGTCATCCCTGCTCCATTCCTTTTTCCGGCTCCTTTCCGCAATGCGCATCAGAGCATCATCAGCCATCCTTTTCAAAACCCGGTAAGACATAGCCGTACCCTCTTTCCTGAAATCCACGCCGCACCTCTCCGCAAAATAATCTACGGACGCATCATTCAACGCCGCATTTTTCAAGGTAAAATCCTGATTCACAGCCCATTCCTGTACCTTCGCCGTTAAGAACCTGTTTCCTGTCTCCAAATCCATTTCTACAAACTCTTTCCCGTTTTCCTTCCCTCTATCCGCACCTTCTCTTCCTTCCAAACCGCCAATCACCGTTTCCAACTTGCCGCCATTCACCCCCTGAACCGGATTTCCATCCTTATCCCACGTCACAGCTCCTAGTGTTGTTTCCACATCATAAACGCGCAGTTTCCCGTTCACCACCTCCGCACGGGGAAGAATCCTCTCTTCCATCAGGGACTTCACCAGCGGCACATCCGGAGTCATCAGCACACCTATGGGTTCCCCAACGGTTTCTGCCACCTTCCCTTCAATCTTCCTGTGAAGCGTCAAATCAAACAGCCTGATTTTATCCCTGTCATTCTCCGTATTGAGAATCATTTTAATTTCTTCATCCGTAAAATGTAACCCCTTCATCGTCTCCGGACACTCCGCGCACTCAGCCTTAATGCCCCGGATACGTTCATCAGCAATAGCCGCCGCCCGGAACGGGCTATTCTTGGCATACCGCCCATACCCCAGCAACAGGGACATGGGAAGGGCCACCAGAAAATTCCTCCATGTCATCGCCTCACGGGCCTCCGCATCCGCTTCATCCCAGCTCTTCCCATTCCCCCAGGAAAACATATTGGAAGCCACGGAACGTGCGTAAGGCTCAATAACTGTCTGAGCATGCAACACTCCCCCTTCCAGACCAACAAAAAGCGGCCCGCGTCCCCAGAACCGGTCTGTCTCCAAAGCGCGGCCCAAAAGCCCCTTCATGCCGGTTTTCCGCCCGGCCCAATTCATCAGCTTGTCATAAGCTTTTCCAACCAGCTTCCCGCCTTTCCCCAGCCCCCAGATATTGGCCGCCCACATTCCTATGCCTTCTCCATAAGCCGCGTTTCTTGCCGTCAAACCATCCACACCCTTAGTCAGATAACCGGTTTCCGCCGTATCTTCCGCTTCCAGCAAAGACCCCAACCCGCTCGTCATAATAAACGGTACAGCTCCACCAAAAACGCCGGAAGCCTCTTCCAGAAAATTCACCAGCCCATGAGAAGAACGTGCTTTATACTGCTCCATCCTCACCTGTTGAATATCCTGCGCCACCTTATTCACCCGCTGAATCCAAAGAGGATCGTCAAACTTCTCTTCCCCGCGCTGAACCAGCCCGGCACTCTGTAAAAAATCCATCACTCCGGATTCAAGCCAGCGGGAAGGGCCATGAACCAGCCCTTCAACCGCCATTCCGGAAAAATTATTCAGCATCCGGGAAAAAGCAGATTCATTTCCCTTCTGATAATCCACCAGCCCGGCAATCGCGCTGACAGCCAATTCATACGCCTGTTCATTCCTCCGGTGCAAATTTGCCAGTTCCACAACCCAGCGTCCTTCCTCATATTTGGAATAACCATACGTCCTTAACCCGTCAATCCCCGTCTGCATCCCCTGAGCGCGAGGGCTCCTTCCGTCTTCACCGTAAACCATGTCCTTAATGAAAGCCGCCGCCATTCGTTGGCTATCCGCCAGACTGGCCGCGCCCGCCAGAAACTCCGGACTACGCCCCTGATGATCACGGGGATCTAAAGAAAACTCCTTCCCGCTTCCCGTTGCCGTCACCATTTCCCCCCATACTTCCCCCATGTCCTTCTTCACCTGTTCCCTTCTGGCGCGGCCAACTCCGGCCTGACGGCGCAACTCCGCCGCCATAACAGAAGCCTCATCCGTGTCCAGTCCCAGCCGTTCAGCCAGATATACGCGGCTCAAAGCGGGTGCGCCACCTACGAAAGACTGAACAAAACCATCCACAAGCACCTCATCCTTCTCTTCCTGGCTCAGGCCCTTATAAAAATCCACCACACCCTTCCCAAGCGTGCGTTCCACCTCATTCACCTGTTCCTGATCCAACTCCGAGCCGTCTCCCAGCTCCGCCATCAGCTGATAAGCCCGTCCTCGCCTGACATCCGCCGCCTCCGCGACATGGCCGTTCCCCAATCCTCTCCGGTCCCAGTATTCATCTAAAGACTGCCTCACTCTGTCATAATCCGGACTGTCCACGGACATCAAATTAAAATCCGCCATGACGGACCGGTACTGCCTGTCATTCGTAATAACCTGCCCCGGTTCCCAGCTCCTCCCCTCATCTTCCACGGCAACCGCCACATTCCCGGCCTGTTCATCATCCAGAACGTTCAGTTGCATTTCCGGCCCCGCCTGCGGCCTGTTCACAATCGGAGGTCTCAAATCCACATGCCCGGATTCATCCGGAACATTCATTCTGTTCAACTCTTTCTGCCCATTCACATTCAATGCAATATTCATAAATCTATTAAATAATTCAAATTAACGTACATAGGCGCGAGCCTGTTCTTCATGTAACTTCTTGGCATAATCCGTTGCGGATTGTGGAGACCGGAACACGCCTAAATGCCTGCCTGTCCTCTTAAACATCTCTACAGCCTCATCATCAGAAAGAATGGAACCGTCATCAGACACCGTAGGAATCAAATATTCCTTTCCATCCATGCCAATAGATATGGAACGCACGGTGCTAATAGACCCATCCCTGTTCTTCACAACCGGACGATTCGTCAAATCAATATTACCCTTTTCAAGCAATCCGGAAATCTTCTCTTCCATCCCCTGAATACCATGTTCAAAAAGCCTCTTGCGGCCTTCCTTGCCGGCTCTTTCCGCATCCGGAAAATCAAACCGGACTGCCGCTTTGAACTTGCACCCGGGAACCAGCCGCAACGCAATAGCGGCCCTCCGGGAAAAACCAAACGCGCTGCCCGGAACCACGGCAACCTTCTGCGGACGATAAATCCGGCCATCCGCAAGCTCAAAACTCACATCCGGCACATACTGTTCCCTCAACTGCGGATAGCGTGACAGATGATCTTCTCCGACAATAAAACACTCATCATTCCATACCTCTTTCACATGAGCATCCCGCACATCCGCTACGGGAATATTCATTGCCTTCGTCCTCACGCTCAGACTTTCATCCGGTTTTGGCAAGGCAAGAGCCTTCTTCCTCAAATCATCCAATCCCTTTCTGGCCTCATTGCGCCGCACGAAATCCGTATCATCATCTTTCACGGAATCCGCATGTTCTCCATTTTGCCGGAGCAGAAAATCCAGCGTAGAAGCATGTCTTCCTGTTAATTGATACATCTTTTCCTTCATGGCGGTCACAAACTTCACAGAACTTTTCTCGCCCGGATGCGCCGCCTGCCACTCAAATACCCACCTGCGCATCTCCATTGAATTCCTTTTACTCTGAATCTCCGCTTCCTTCTTCCAACGCTCCACATTAAGTTCCAACCCGCTCTCACGCCGTGCCATCTCTCTCTTTTTATCGCCAGTTCCGGCAAAACCCGCCTTCTCAATCTCAAATTCCCTCAATGCCTCACGATGCCACTCCAAATTCTTAAGAGCGTCCGCAGTAACAAACTCCCCCGTTCCTTCCATCGTTCTCACAACGTCATCCACATTAAAACTGATCCTGTCCGTCTTCTGTCCCTGCATGGACAGCACGCGATTTTCAAGAGTGGATTCCATAGCTTCCTGAAAATCATTACTTACTCCATGTTCCTTCCACCTCCGCTTCAACTCTCCCAGATAAATCATATACGACGGAGACCCCACGCCGCCATCCTTCACCAGTCCGCTCACATCCGCCGCCAACACCTCATTCATGCTGGTTACTCCAATCTCTTCCGTTGTCGGCAACTGTCCCTCAGCCGCCCTGATCCTCATTAAATCCACCACCGGATCAGCCACGCCGCTACGGAACTCCGGCTTCTTTTTCTTGATTCCGCCGGAAGAGGAAAAACCATTGGCAACACTCCCGGCCTGCTCATGAACTCCTTCTCTTTCAACCATTCCCCCGCCCTCTCCAGCATCCTCAAACGGTTCATCCAGCAAAACACGGTCATAAAGCTTCCGGCCCCCTTCTCCCAGCGGCATGCCGGTAACATCATACAAGCTGACAGTCGTAGGAACCCCGGACTGCCCCTGCAACAAACGGCCATAAGAGGCAATAGCCGTATTGGACAAAACGCCCTGATATTTCCCGTCAATCAAATCCGCCGCCAACTGGTCGGGATTCTCGTCAAAATCCTTGGCCGCCTTTAACGTGCCAATCTGTTTCTTTGCGGAAGCCAGCATCCTTGATGCCTTCATGCCGTCCACATACACGCCCACCCCGGAATTCAGCACGGATTGAACGCGTTCCATATCTCCGCTTTCCACGGCGGCGGCCCAATCTGCGGAAAAAGCCGCCCTGGCCCTCTTCGCGCTCGCTCTCCGCTGTCTATCCTGCAACGCCTCCCCCCCGCGCTGAAACAAATCCTCAATGGCGGCGCGGTAACGTACAGCCGCATCCGGAGTCATAAACTCCGGTTCATCCACCAACTCGCGCTTCTTGGCAAGCGTTTCCTCCCAATCCGCTCCATTGTCAATATCTTGTTCAGCGGAGGCAATCAATCCGCGGGCGTTAGTGAGTCCCATCCGGAAACTCTCATCATCCCGCAAAACATTCTCCTTGTGCATCAAATCCTGCCCCAAATCATCCACCGCCCGCCCAATTTTAGCCGCCTGTCCAAATACTTCGGCTGTAGCCAACGCCGGAGCCGCGGCCGCATTCCCATTCACATGCCCAGCCCGGAATCCGTTATCTCCCATCAGACTAACTTTCATAACTCTCTTCTGATTAACTATTCGTCGTTACCTGCTCAACACCTGCCCGGCCTTCATGGCCGGGACTGCCGCCATGCCGAAACCGGTTAAAGAAAGAGCCGTTCCGGCTACTGCCCCTAAAATCGTCCCCAAAGCCCCGCGCTTGGAGGCCCGCGCGGCCTGTCTCGCCTGCCACTCTGCCAAATCAGCCTGATACAGCGCACTCCTGCGCTGATTCTCCCGCTGAGTAGCCGCCTGAGCAATGCCATGCTCATACTGCTTCATCAGCGTTAATTCATTCATATTGCCGGTTCCGGTGGACATGAAACCGGATGCCGCCTGAGCCGCCCGCGCCGTGCTCGCGTCAGCATTCTGGTTCATCCTCTGCAAATATTCATCCGCCAGCGCGGAATCATACGCTCCTTGAGCCGCCCGCCGCATATTATCCGCCGTTGCCAGTCCTGCCGCTTTCTGAGCTTTCCCGGCCTGATACTGGTTCAGGGCGGACAAGGCCCCACCGGCCAAACTCACGCCATTGCCAAACAAGGAAAACTCCTTCGCATGATCGCGCATGAACCCCTGAAACCCTGTCGCGCCCGTCGCCATACCAATAAAAACTATTAACTGTTAAATGAAATTACCCCTGCATCGTCATCCGGGTCAGCTCATTCACGCGCGTCTGCGCCCTCTTCCAATCCGGATGCGTGCTGTCCATATAAGCCTTGCTCAACTCATGCGTGCCGTTGTAAATGGATTCAAGCTCCTGTTCCGCAGTAGCAATGGAAGCCATTTGGTTTACATGGGCAAACCCGGCTTCTTTCATCCGTTGGGAAAGGCCGTAAAAAAACTTCACCACCTCTGGATTATTCCGGATTTCCGGGAGGTCGAACACATGGGCATCTACCCCGAACTCTACGGCAAGATTGTTGAGCGTGTTATTGCAGGCCTCCATCACAGCCTTAAACTTACTCCCATAAGTCTGCTGTAACTGCTTTAACTGCTCATCACAGGCATCTATCCGCGCCTGTTCAATCTGCGCTTCCGTTTCGTTGATGAACGTTCGCACATCCCCCATTACGGAAGACAGGGCATCCTGAGGAATCCCCGCCTTATGAGCCGCCACGCGGGCGCGTTCAAAAAGCTTGTAATCCAGACTCTCAGGCTCCACCCCCTCAAACAGCCCGGTAGCGTAATCCGCCAAATCCGGAAAAGCATCGCCACCGGCAGGAAGCGTTAAATCGCCGGTTCCCTGAATCGGAGGGGAGGCAATGCCGCCGGAGGGAGCCGAAGGCGCAGGCGCACCGGTTCCCTGTGTTGAAGGCGCATTGGAATGACCGTCATTTCCCAAAACCGGCTGTACAGTCACAGCCCCGTCATTATTGTTTTCTTGTGTTTCGCTCATAGAAAAAATTGATTGTTAATCGTTAAAATATGATACTTCTTCCGTATTGCCCGGTTCGTGGACTTTCTTCCAGCTCACGACCATGCTGTTCCAGACCAGCCGGAAAGCATCCTGCCTCATGGCGTCCAGCGGATTCCATTCACCGTTAAAAACGCGGAAAGCCGCCTGATGAATGCCGAATTCCCCCCGGAACCACTCTTCCAAAGCCTTCATGGAAGCCCTGTCCAGCTTGCCGAAAGCGTCACTCAACAGCTTCTTCTGCTTTTCTAATTCCTCTTCTTCGTTGAACTCAAAAGGATCATTCATTGTCAAAAACTGTTAATTGTTATCCCTCTCCGGCAGGAGGTTGCGCCATCATCCTCTCCTGCATTTCCTGCAAAGCCTCCTTCTTTTCTTTGTCGTTCCTGATAAAACTTTCTGGAACGCCCATGCCGCGCACAACTTCCTGAGCCGCAAAATCAAAATTAAACCGGGCAATCACGCCGGGGTCAAACTTGGCCATATTGGCAATAATATCCTGAGACCCGACAAGCCCGGAAAGCTGAACCTGCTTCATCAACTGGGCGAACTTGGAATTGTAAACGACATCAGGCAAAGCCTTAGGATTAAATTCCTGCCCACCCTTCCCGTTAGGCCTCATCAATTCAGAAGGCACATTCGTATCAAACAGCCGGGCATCCAGCATCAGACGGAAAATCCTCAGCATCATAGGCCGAAAATCATTCAGGTGCTGGCAGAACGTAGGGCTGAACGCCAACAGCCTTTCTTCCAGCCGGGCGTTCACCTCCGTTGCAGTCATTTGGCCTGTTTGTGCGCCGAACAAATCCAGCATATCCAGATAAAAAGCAGACCGCACTTCCTGACGATCCATTTCCATTTCATTCATTACTTCCCGATAATCGCCCACTGTACCCCACTCAGCCGGTAAACCAGCATCCCCTTGACCGACGACAGTCTGGCCGCCCGGCCTCAAACTCACGCGGCCCACAAGATCTTTCGAAATCTTAAGACGGGGAAAAGCCTTCAGTTCTCCCAGCGTCCGGGTAATCCTTCGGCTGTACTGCAAAGACAGGATATTAGACCAGCACAGCCGGGCCGGGGCTAATCCCCACGGACCAACCCATTTCAAAAAACGGGAAACCATGTAAGGGAATTCGTCAAACCCGCCCTCTTCCAGAACATCCTTGTTCCCCTTCTCTACGTAAAAAGAAAAATATTCCTTCTCTGTTAATGGATCATAATTTTCCTTTCTCCCTACGGCATGGAGAATGGTAAATTTCTTTTTGATGCGCTCTGTTTCATCCCTGTAGGCATCCTTCATTGGCTGGTTCAGCTTCCCCGCGCCGCCAAGCCAGCGGGCCGCCTGAACGGCATTCCATTCAAACTTGCGTATCAATAAATTCGGCATGCCCTGTTCATCTTCCGCGAACACGAAAGAATCAAAAGGGACATAGGCAAACATCAGCCTGTTTTCATTGCTGATGCCGCCGTAATAACTCCCCGTGCCAAACCCGCATCTGTCCAGCAACGCCTGATGGTTGACCGTATAAAAATTGCTTTCGGCCAATGCCTGATATGTCCTTTCCGCGCAATCTCTCAGCCATTTCTTCACCGGGCCGCTCTTCTGCACCGCTGAACCAAGAGCGGCGGAAGGCTCAAAACTGAACCAGAGCTTTCCGGGATCGCTCAAAAAACTCTGATGCGCCGCCGCAAGCCGTTGATTGGCCCGTACAGCCGTGGAATCATGCAGGTTTTTCAAACCGACGCCCAGAAAGGAAAAACTGCTGGGCAACCCGGTAGGGGAAAAAGGATAAACAAACTTCTTCAATTCTGAGGCCCAGCTTGCCGCATCCTGCTTTTCCCTCTCCAAATTGTTATATAGCGAAATGACTTCTTCCCCGTCCATAACTTAACCCCTGAACTGATTAACCCAGCGTCTTCCTAACCCAGCGTTTTCCGGTAACTGGCTCCGGAAGACTGACCAAAAACAGAACTGCCATTCCCTTTTGCCGTGAAAGTTTTATCAAATCCATAACGCTTTCGGGCACGGGCCTTAACGGTATTTTCCGCCGTTTCGCTCGTATCAATAATTTCCGGTTCCTTGACCACTTCTTTCTGTTGAGGAATCGGAGCCGCTTTTGGACTAAAAATCTTTCCCATACGCGCACCATGACAGCACATCAGCAAAAAAGAGTGGGTGAAGTTGTCACATCCATGCCGGACATCCCCCCTTATATCAGGGCATATCCGCAACGCCGGCATCGTAACAGGACGCGGTTCCCAGGCATTCCATGCCGACGATGGAACTTTCAAACCCCTCAATCAAACCGTGACAGGCGGCCTCAATAAACATCCGGAAAGCGTCTGCAAAATGGGAACAATCATCATGATCAATCTTCCCGTTCTGATCCACATGATAGCTTTCCATGCAATCCAGTAATCCCGGAAGCCCTTCCTCACTGCCATCCTCAATTCTTTCGCCGCATCGTTCATGCCAGACCGTGGAAGGGAGAAAAGAACGCACTTCGCCGATGGACAGCCAGACGCTTCCCGTCTTCGGAACCAGTCTGACATCCCGGCATCCGTTTTCTTCCAAAGTCTGTTGATTCGTCTTTCGGTCATTAGTGGAATGATGCCCGCCGTCATGGGGAAGCAAATGGCGAAACACCTTAAACCCATGCGTCTGCTCAAAATCCCTGACCCTTGACAGCATATCCAGCACGCATGACTTCTTGGCCTGAATCCCGCCAATAATGCGGGTTTCCCCTCCCACCTTCTGGAAAAACACCGTTGCCATGTGGTCAGCAACGCCAATATCCCAGGTGCAATAAACAGGAGCATAAGAATGCACCACAAACCGGCATCCAATACGGTTATCACGGCGCAGCTTCCGGAATTGAGCGCAATAAATAGCATCGTCCCCAATCGCGTCAAAAGCCTCATCCGGCACAGTAGGGTACTCTTCCCCCATGTTGAAATCAGACTGCCCGTTCTTCCATTCCCACCACAACCGCGCGGATTCCGGTACATCCACGCCATAAACCTCTTTCATCCGGGTGAAATATTCAATGGTTTCATCCCTGAATACATACCCTTCCGGCACGTCCAGCTGGTAACGGCTTTCTTCGTACCACGGGAAAAAGAAAAACCGCCAATCCACCGGGAGAAGAGGCTTCCCCCGTTTTGACATGGCAGTCTTCATCAAATTGTAATTCACGCCGCTCCTGCCGCCTTCGTGCGTGCTTTCTACAATGATTGTTCCGTTAGTCGGCACGGATTCAAACCCGCCGTTCACCACTTCCCTTGCCCTGTCCGGGAACCGCTTGGCCATTTTGGCCAGTTCGGAAACGTGCATGAACTGTGTTGTCCCTCCGCGAAATGTATTATCCGTATAAATCACAGACCCGTTCCGGAACGCCAGCTTATTAGCTGTAGCTGTCACCGGCACAATAGACCCATCCTTCTTGACCGTTCCCAAACGCCTCTTCTTCTCGCGCATCAGCCACGCAATAATGCGCCGTTCACGCTCAGCGTCTTCCGGCACATAATCCAGATGCTCCCATTGAAACCGCACTCCCAGAAGTTTTTTCTGACCCTCCGGCAGTCGCCAATCAATAATTGCCGCAGTCTTATTCTCATTCCAGAATACAAAATCAGCCATCAACACGCCTACCAGCGTAGAAAGGCCCAACTGGCGAGCCTTCAAAATAGCGTTGCGGCCATGTTGCCTTTCAAGAAACTTCCGCTGTACTTCATTTGGCCGGAAAGGAATAACAATGCCGTCAACATTCTTGATCCAATACAGATGTTCCAGCCGCCAAAGCCGGTTATTCAACCTGCTCTTCCAAAAGTTCAGAACTTCCTGATACTGTTTCTCTCCCCTCTCCATATTCAAACAAATCTTCAAAGAACAGCCCTTGAATGCTCACATCCTGCTTTTCCGGAGCATAATCACCCATCATCTTGTTATCCAAATCAATCGCCTTCATCCGCTCTGCATGGGAGGGAGGCACCTCAAACAAAGATTCATCACCGGAAAACAACGCTTTTCCTCGCGCAATTTCCGCGAGCTTGAGCCTCTTTTCCTTCAGCGTTAGGCAATTTTCATCACAAAGACGCTCACGGATTTTCCTGATTTCTTCCTTGATTCCCGGCTCTTTCATCTTCCGGGAAGCCGCCGCCTGCGCGGATTCGTTGCTGGTGCAACAAAAACCTGCCTCAATATAAGCCTGATACGCCATCAATCCGGAGGCTACTTTCTCGCAAAAAATATGGTCACGCTCACTTAACATTTCCTAACAATCAATTACATTACAACAACTTATATCAAATCTTGTAAAGCCTCACTCTTCTTTGGCTTGGTATTCTCTTCTTCTTGCGTCCCCCCGGCATTCCTCAAGGCTTCAACATTCTCCTTCCGGGCGAGGCAAGCCATCAGTCCATCAAACTCTCCGAAACACCGTTGCAAAGTATCAGACCCTTTTTCTGTTAAAGTATAAATATATTCCACCTGACCATGACCGGAAGACCGGTAAGGCCGCAAAACAACATCACCCTGTTGCCTCAGGCGTTGAAGAATCTGTCTGACAGCGCTCCGGTCATATCCGGTTTGAGTAACGATCTCCATACAAGTTTGTTCCCGGTCTGCCAAAGCAACCATGACCGTTAATTGACCCTGATTCAGCCCGGATAAATGAACACGCCTGAAAAAACCGCGTAATGCTCGCAACAACATTTCCATGCGGGAACCTTTAGCACAGAACGAAAAGGAAAAAATAGAGTCTTATCGGCCCCCCTTTTCAAGAATAGTCCAGAAAAAACATAAGAGAGAGCATCAAATCCAGTTGGCTCATGCTCGCGCCAACCACGTTACAAACGTCCAAAAGCTCTCTTATTGGATAGAATAAATTAATAAATCCTGATATCGGAGCATGCCGAAAATCATAACAATCTCAACAGCAACATACAGTAAAAACACAGCATGAAGAAATCCGTCAGAAACCTTGCGGAAATCCATTGGAAAACCGCGCAAAAACTATCGCCGCACCTAGCCCGCTTCCGTGCCTGCTTGGCGCTCGCAAAGCCCCCTCAGGAGCCTTCACTCCCGCCAACCTGAAAAGAGAAAATATTTGGTCATACTCTTTCTGGAAGCTGATTGGCGGAATTGCAAAGATGCCCTGTTTGACAAAATCTGCGCATCATCGTACCTTCCTGTTCTGCATGCTTCGTTTCATCATCATTTCCCTTGCCTTCCTCTCCCTCCCTTGTGCCGCCTTTCCCTCGCTTGAACGCGACTTGGAAGACATAAGCCCAAACGACGTTGACTGGAACGGTTACTACACCACCTCTGACGGTGAAAAAATTTACTGTCCTGAAGCCTTCCGCGAAAAACGCAAGCAATACGCCATAAAAAAACAACGCGAAAGAACTACAAACTGGATTATGACCTTTGCCATCATCCTCCCTTCATGCGCTATTGGATATGTGATTTACAAAGAGAAAAAAGAAAAGGTCCGGAGAAAAGCTGAAGAAGAACCGTGCCTTAAACAACTGAAAGAAGAACAGGAGCGACAGAAAAAGAAAGCGGAACGGTTAGAAAACCTTAGAAAGGAAAGAGAAACAACATCCCAAACAATCGGACTTCTCCTGCGTACACCGGAAAACGACATTATCGGACAACTCAAACAAACCTGTCAAACCTCTTTAAACCACATAAATCAATATATAGAAGAAAAACAAACAGAACAAGGACTGGCCTATGAACAATACATTGGTTACCTACTGGAAAAAGAAGGGCATATCATTTTCTACCGTGGTGCAACTTCTAGCCTTCAAGACAAAGGAGTAGATCTCATTGCCATAAAAAACAATCATGTCCGTCTCATCCAATGCAAATGCTTTAATGAGGACATTCAAAACCATCAAATCCAAAAATACCTTGGACATATAGCATTCGACTGGAAATTTGCACAAAATGCCCCCATTCATGGCTTCTCCCACACATGGGAACTCTACTACACCCCTTGGCTCAGCAAAGCTGCATATCAAGCCTGTAGGGACAACCACATCCAACTCACTAAACAAAGTGCCGGTATTGCCCCTCTGGTCAAAGCATTCCATTTTGAAGGGGAAAAACGCTATATGCAATCCGGCCAGCAATTTTATGACCACATCATCAGCTATATAGACGGTCAACATTACAGACGCTTTTACAACCCGGAAGAGGCAGAAGCCGCTGGATTTTCCCATCTGCAACTCATTGACAACAATACCGTCAATCTCATCAATCAGCAAACAGTCACAGCATACGCTCAAACACACCCGCAAACACCCTTGGAAACCCTCACCTGCCCTTGGCTGGACTTTTAAAATCAGAAAAAATATTCCAAAATCATCTTTTTACAAAAATCGAATTGACGACAAATGATTACAGGTTATAGTAACCAGCAGATGCCAAACCAACACGATCCAAGAAAGCGAAGTCTTGCTGTATACATCTCACGTGAACGCTACTACCAAGTTAAGCGTTTGGCGGCGCGTGAAGGTATCAGCATGTCTCGCCTGCTTGAAATCCTTGTTGAACAAGCCGTCCGTGATATTGAATTAACACCAGAAGACTATGAACAAATTGCCTCAGAAATTAGAAACGCTCGTTCAGGAAAAAAAGTCGATTACCGTAAAACTAAACAATGATATTTTTTTCAAACTGAAAGCATTAGCTGAAAAAGAACATCGCTCGAAAAGTGCACAAATTTGTTTTTTTATCGAACAAGGTTTTAGTAACCTAGAATATCAGTTAAATCTGGAACAGGCAATAAAAAATAATCGCAGGTTTTAGTAACCTTATTTTTTAACTGCCCTTCCATTTATGACCCCGGAAGAACTTAATGCTCTGGCTGAACTCGTCACAGAGAAACTCTGGGACAAGTTAGCTGTCGTTGGCGCGGCCAGCATCTTCCGTTCCACAGCCGCCAACCCTTCCCCTGTCGCGGCGCCTACGCCGGATGACTACATTTCTACGGATCAAATCACCGAGGAATTCGGCTGTTCTAAACAATGGCTTTATAACCAGCGCAAACGCCATCCCCAATGCTCCAGACTTGTAAAAAGCAATCCTTGCGACCAGCGCGGAAAACGCTTCTGGAGCCGTTCTTATATCAGAAAAATAATCCATGAATCAGAGGAATCATGAACGCAAATCAACGCCTTATCCTCAATCTGGACACCAAATACAGCCGGCACCTGCTTTCCTTGCCGGAAACGGAACTCCGGAAACGCCTTGTTCACACATTAGAGCAACTGACGCACTACGCTTCCCTTGCTGATTCAGAAGTGCATCAGGAAGACCCTGTTTTTGGCAGTATGCTTTTTGCCCATCTAATCAATGTGGGAATTGCACAGCAAACAGACGGAAGTATCCACCTTACCCAGCGCGGTAAAGACTTGCTGTTTATCCTCGCGTGTTATCTGGACGCCACCATCACGGAATCAGCTATTAACTGACCTGCCCTGTGAACTACTCGCCCGTTCAGCATCATCACACCCAGAGCCGGGAATTTAAGTCTGCGCGGCTATCCCAGCGCGGAATCTGGATAACCCTTTTGCAATATTGCACCAGTCAGGAAAATAACGGAATCATTAAAAATTTCTCCGCCTGGAAACCTGCTGAAATCCGGAAAACGCTGAACGTAGATCCTGCCACTCTCCGGAAAAAATCCACCCTTTGGAATATGGTCGGGGAAGATCTGCATATTTACGGCTATCCCCACGACAAACAAGCCATTCTCAATAAAAAGCGTCAAACTCTGGCCAACAATACCGGAGTGCAACCATCCCGCCATCCGGAAAACAATCATACCCCGTCCTCGTCCGGAAAATCGGAAAATAAAACGCCTTCACTCGCATTCTGGGCCTTTTTGCGGAACACCTGCGTTATGGATGCTTGGCAAAGCAAAGACCTCAACCAAAAAGAATACGCCGCCGCCATGCAGGCATACCAGCAAACAATCACATGCGGAGATAGGGACTGGCAACTATTAAAAGCTTACTATAACGGCTACTACAAACGCGGCCAGACAAGAGACAGCCACAACAACAAATACTACTGTCCTGCCTCCCGTCTAAAATTCTACGAAGACATCATTGATGTGCTTACCAAGGCGGAATTATGGGCGAAAGACACGCGCTGGAAACCAAAAAATTCCCCGGCCAACGAGCCGCCGCCACAACGCAACCTTGCCATCCCTCCCCCTCAGGAAACGGACGTTCCCGTTACCCCCGAAGAACTTAAACAATTTTTTGACGAAATAAACCCGCACTAAACAACTGGAAAAATGAGATACTACATACACCCCTGTAAACTTCGCTTGAGCCGCCTGTGGATTTTTGACGACGGCGTTAGAAGCTGTTGTCGCGTCGCTGTCAAATTTGGCATCCGAAAACGGTATGCTGTCAAAGGAACCTCCGTCACCATGTCCCCCGGAGAAGCCAGACAGGAATTAAATTCTATGGAAAAAGCCCTGTTTCAGGGAGGTTACTGGCCGCTCTGGCTCTGGATATTGTGCTGTAGTGTTTACGTCCTCACGGCGATACAATTTTTATCATTCATTTTCAACATTTAATGCCGTGTGCAATGAACATTTTTCAAGCCTACTTAACCATCACAAAAAATATTAGTCATTATCTGCCACACCAGAAAAACGCCTACAGGAAAACCGCCATACTGGCGGCCATCGCATTAGGCTATACAACCCCAAAGAAAATATCTGATGCCATCTACATCGACCAAGAACGAGTGAAAAAAATAGCGAAACAACTTATTCTTGAAAAACTCATTACCTGCGAACTCCTTTCAACTTGGCCTTACCAAAATAAATACTCTTTAACCGCTAAAGGAGAAAAAATGACAATAAATCTTATGAATTATAAAACAAAACCACAACTTTCTAACTATGAATAACAATGTGAAAGAACGGCCCATTCTGTTCAGCGAAGACATGATCAGGGCGTTACTACAGGAATACAGCATGCCCGGCCAGTACAAGAATCAGACGCGCCGCACGCGCGGCCTGAACCGGTTTAATGATTTCCCGGAGCACCTGAAAGAAAGAGGCTGGGAGATTCAGGAGTTCATTGAGACAGAACCCGGTTTATGGCTTGCCGTCTCTAAAGACGATGAAGGAGATTTCCCGGATGATTTTAATCCGTGGGTAAGATGCCCCTATGGAAAAGCGGGTGATCGACTGTGGGTAAGAGAAACGTTTTTCGAGGTATATGATGATCAATTCCGGCCCACCGGGAAATACTGCTACGCCGCCACTCACCAAGGATATGTACATGTCTTGGACGAGGATGGAGGCATTAAAATAAACAAAGATGGAACGGAAGCGTCACCTTGGAAATCTGGTATTCACATGCCCCGGAAAGCGGCGCGGATTTTGTTGGAAATTACAGAAGTAAGAATTGAGCGGCTGTTAGATATTACACCGCAGGATGCCCGGATGGAGGGTATTGAAAGCGTCTGGCACGACGAAGAAACGGATGTCTGTTTATGGAAGGATTATTCAGGGAGATCCAATGGATTGGCTTTTGCCCTGATGTCTTACTTTTCCCTGTGGGATAAATTAAAGGGAGCCGGATCATCTAAAATGAATCCGTGGGTATGGGTTATTAAGTTCAAGGTTTTAACGATTAACGGAAAATTGAAATGAAAACGCATCAATGTCCTATCTGCGGGAGTAAAAGAACATTCCTCGATATAATACCTCAAGGATACCAATATATTTGTACTCAATGTGGCTTGTGTGCCCTGCGGCAATTCACGCCCCAAGAAGCCGCAGAGGCTTGGAATGAGCTTGTCTTCAAGTTCCCTCCCGTCATGCGGGTCTGGCCGGGAGACAAGGTGAAACTTTTCGGGGAACGGCGGGCTAGAAGGATCATCGGGAAAAATGCAGGCCGGGGTGTTCTTTATCTGGAAACGTTTTCCGGGCCGCCTGAACCCGTGAGGCATGACGATGTGATTCTGTGGCCCTGGGAGCTTAACAGGAAAAAAGAGAAGAACAGTAAAAACGATTAACAATTAACAAGAAAGAATATGAATAAACAACGCCGCAAAGAGTTGGAAGATCTGCATGACGACCTCCAAAACCTTCTCGAGAAGCTGGAAACGATCATGGAGGAAGAAGAAGAGTATAAAGATAACCTCCCGGAAAACATGATCAACCGCATAGAACAATCATACAATGCCATTTACTCCATGCAGGAAGCCTGTGAATGCATAACAAGTGCCATAAACAACCTTGAAGAAATCGAATAATCCCCATGAACAAGACAAGACAATTTGACGACATTAAAAACGGCGAACTGATACGCTTCCTTGTTGAGCCTTCATCATCTCCTTACGAAAAGGAGGGAAAAGCACATTGGGATTTTGGCATTGTCGTGTGCGACTATATGAAAAATTTTTCGCTGTTACCACTACAGGGAAATGGAGTGCTTTTTACACTTTCAATATCCGCAAGGACGGCATGGATAAATCCGGGAAAGGGGCCAAACAGATTGCCTTCCGCATCTCGCCGCAAGAAGCGGAAAATAATGTTGCTATTCAGCTGTTTTTAAGAATCCGTGAACAAATAAAAGCACTCGAAAAGGAAGCAAGGTGCCTAAATAAACAAATAGATGAAGGGGAAATAATCATGTTTCCGGAATATCCGTTGCCTGAGGATTAAACGCTTGATTTATGTCAGCATGAAGTCTGGAACGATAAAGAAGAAAAAGTCCGTAAGAAGGAAAACGGCGGCACCGAAGACGGTTGTCCGGCAAAGTTACATCTTGCGCAAGCGGCGCCTGCTGGCCATGCTTTGGAATCGCGTGAATGAGATTGAAAAGCGCGTGCCGAAGTCTCTGGATGAAGCCGTGGAGTTATCCCGGCAGTCCCGAAGATGGAGGAAGAGACTGGCAAGGTTTACCAAATTGAAAACGACGGCATTTCCGGCTTATGCCCTGCTTGTGGATTGCTGGGGTAAGTCACTACTGCTTGGAGCCGGCACCCGGAAGAAGATGGAGGATCTGATCAACAGCTCCGAATCAGTCAGGAATGCCGGGTATAAACTGGTTTGCCTGAGCGAACTGATGACAGGTTCACCGCAGATCGACAAGATGGCATTTGCACAGGGGAAGGAGGGCCTATGAAGCTGACGCCTGAACAGAAAGCTTTTTACGAGTACGGGAAAGCCCGTGGAATTCTGAAAGAACGGAAAGAATTGATGATCTCCATGGAGGGTGAATTCGATGCAGCTATTTATTACCCGGAATATAGGGAATTGTACCACATTGAAGAAGCTATCCGCGACGCATGGAAGAAACGAGCCATATGTAGGACGTGGCAGGTTAAAAGATACTGCGGTAACTGCAAATATTCAGACTATTCTGAATGGGATGTGCCATGTTTCGAATGCTCTCATGCCAACATCGTAGAAAGCATAGACTGGTGGAAGCCGAGAAAGGAGGAACAGGACAATGACTGAGCGGGAAAAGGCTTTTGAGAAAGCCAGAAAGATTTACGCCCTTGTTCAGGAGGGAATAGACGGAGAAAAGGAGTCCGCAAGAGTGGCGTTTGAACGCATTTGCCGGGCACACGGTTTCGGCGAAGATGATTTCAATGATGAAATAATCGGCGAGTTTGAGATGCAGTATAAAAACCAGATGGAAATGAAGCTGGTCGCCCAGATTGCGGCGGTGTGCCGGGGTTCCTACGGTTCTTATGAATACAAATCGTATTTCAAGACGGTGTATCTAAAAGTTTCCCGGAAAGATTACGTCAGGGCCATGATTATGTATGATATGCTGTTGCCCCATTTCCGGAAGGAGTTTAAGAAGGGCAATAACAAGTACAAGGAAAATTTGAAGTACTGGTCTGATGCGGAGGTTATCGGTGAACATGGTGCGAGGTTTTGCATTTTGAAGCGCAAGCGGATTAAAGCCGAACAGGCCCGGTTCCGAAAGAAGTTCGCTTCCGCTTTTATTCTGGCTCATGATTTATTTCCCAAAAAAGAGAATGGGGAGTATGTAAAAGTCGAGGAATGGGAAGATGAAAATGAACAGGGGCAGAAGCTGATCGGCAAGCCCGGCGGCAGGAAGAAGGCGTTTCAGAAAGTCGATATGGAGCAGGTGATGATCTCCATGGGGATTTCCAAGATGGAAGTAAGGGACAGAGTAACCAACGGAGAATTGCCGGCATGAATAAGAACTATGAATTCGTCTATTCCCGGAGCCACGACGAAATGAGGGCCAAGGGAACCAATATCTACGTTACGCAGGAAGGAATCCACGAATGGAGCGCAATCAGGCGTCCTTGGAATTGGACAGAGCAAAGACACTACAGTTCCACTCCGTCAGGAGCCGTTAATAAGTTGTTGCGGGCGGAAGAGAAAGAAGGATGGAGATAAAGAGAAATGAAGGACTGGACAGGGAATAAAAGGACGTTAGGAGCCTTGCTGGTATTGTCATTGCGATACTATTCGCAAGCTATGGTAGCTAATTAAAAACTCACTATATACTTTTCACAAATCCTGTCTCTTATACACATCTGACGCTGCCGACGATCGCATAAGTGTAGAT
>ERZ1027221.495-NODE-495-length-27606-cov-8.903379_pt1 | contig 27606 bp, 20 predicted proteins | sample MGYA00519267_ERZ1027221 | MGnify/ENA primary metagenome ERZ1027221 (study PRJEB26926, sample SAMN06164533) | human gut metagenome | biome: ENVO:00009003; feature: ENVO:2100002; material: ENVO:00002003 | host: Homo sapiens | place: USA | collected 2012 ...
GGGCAGAGCGGCCGGGGGCGCTGCGGGAGCGGGGCGCTGCGGGACGGTGGGCGGCGCGGGCAGGGCGGCTGCCATTTCTACGGTTTCCGCCGTGTTTCTGAACCAGGTGCTGCGGACGTAAACGCCGCCGATGACGAGAAGGTGAAGAAGAAGAAGGACGACGAGCCAGCGCACGACGGTGCTGCTGGGCGCGTCATCTTCAAATTCGGAGACGCGGGCGCGGTATTTGCTGAGTTTGGCGCGGAGTACGGTGCCCATTTTGCGTTTCGGACGGGTGCGTCCGGTCGGATTGTGATCAGGTGTCTTGGTCGTTTTCATGATGGTCGTTTTCTGGTGAATTGTCAGGAAAGGGGGGGAAGGGCGTTCACCGCGTCCCTGAAGGCCTGGCCGCGCTGAACATAACCGGTGAACATGTCAAAGGAAGAAGTGCCGGGAGAGAACAGGACGGTGTCTCCCGGCCGGGCGAGAGAGCGTGCTTTCGCCACGCAGGCCTCTACATCTGCGGCTTTTTCCGTGGGGACCGCAGGGGAAAAAGCGTGCTGGAGCTGGTCCGCAATCTGGCCGAATACCACGCAGGCGCGCACTTTTTCTTTCAGCATGGGCCGCAGGGGTACGTAATCCAGCCCCTTATCCTTGCCTCCGGCAATCAGGATGACGGGGGAATGTTGTGATTTCAGAGCCGCTTCCAGCGCATGCAGATTCGTGGCTTTGGAATCGTTCAGCCACAGCACGCCGTCCAGTGTGCGGACGGTTTCGCAGCGGTGGCCGGGGGGCGCGAACTCCTTCAATACTTCTGCGGCTGTTTCTGCGGGAATGCCCAGGTGGCGGCATGCCAGGACGGCGGCCATGGCGTTTTCCGCATTATGACGCTGGTTCAGGGCGGTCCCTTCCAGGTTCAGCAGGGGAGCGCCGCCCTCCAGAATCAACGGTTCGCGGTAATAAAGATCAGCCGCCGGATCTTCCGGGCTGAAGGTGAGCACGGAGGCTTTCAGGTGCGGAAGCCGTTCCCCGGAGCGAACGACGGCCAGGTCTTTTTCCGTCTGGTTGTCGAAGATATGGAGTTTGGCGCGGTGGTAATCCTCCACGGATTTGTAGCGGTCCATGTGGTCCGGCGCAAAATTGAGCCATACGGCCACATCCGGGTGAAAATCGCGGATGGTTTCCAACTGGAAGGAGCTGACCTCCAGCGCCAGCACGTCCGGCACGGAATCCCGGAGCAGGATTTCCGCCACCGGCACGCCGTAATTGCCGCAGGCAACGGCGGTCTTTCCGGCGCGCAGCAAAATCTTTTCCACCAGGGATGTGGTGGTGGTTTTGCCGTTGGTTCCGGTGATGGCGATGATGCGGCCATGGTAAAAGCGGCATGCCAGCTCCATTTCACCGATGGTTTCCACGCCTTCCCGTCCAAAGGATTTGACAAAGGGGCTATCCGTCTCAATGCCGGGGGAGATGACCACCATATCCGCATGAAAGGCGCGTCCGTCTTCCTCCGTGGCGGCGGTATGCAGGGGAATGTCTTCCGGCCATCCGTCAATGGAGGAGGAAGCGTCAAACACGCATACCCGTGCGCCATGCTTCATGGCGAGGCGCGCCGCGGCGCGTCCGCTTCTTCCCGCTCCCAGAACGGCGATGTTGAGGTTATTGAGCTGCATGTTCGTGGTTTGTCAGGCGGTGGTAATCAGGAAAAGGCCCAGGAAAGCCAGCAGGAGGCTGATCATCCAGAAGCGGGCAATCACCTGCGTTTCCTTCCAGCCTTTGAGTTCAAAATGGTGGTGGATGGGAGCCATGGCGAAGATGCGTTTGCCGTGGCGCAGCTTGTAGCTGCCTACCTGCAGCACGACAGACGCGGCCTCCATGACGAAGACGCCCCCGATGATGATAAAGAGAAGCTCCTGCGCCGTGCAGACGGCAGCCATGCCGAACGCTCCGCCCAGGGCCAGGGAGCCGGTGTCTCCCATAAATACCCTGGCCGGGTAGCAATTGTGCCACAGGAAGCCCAGACAGGCCCCTACCAGGGCCATCATGAAGACGCTGATTTCTCCCGCGCCGGGGTGGAAGGGAATATCCAGGGAATCAGCCGTCAGCCAGCTTCCGCAGAGGACGGCAATGATGGCGTAAGTAATGCCCGTGGCGACGGAGCAGCCGGAGGCGAGGCCGTCCAGGCCGTCTGTCAGGTTCACCGCATTGGAGGCGGACATGACCACCACGACGCCGAAAGGAATATAAACGAACCATGGCAGGTTCACCTGGCCATAGAACGGAATGAACAGGGAGGATATGTAGTCGTGAAGTTCCACGCGGGGATTGCCTTCCGGGTACAGGTACAGGAAGGTGACGCCGGCCAGGCCGGCCAGGAACTGGACGAGGAGTTTTTTACGTGCGGAAATGCCGTCCGAGGTTTTTTTCGCCACCTTCAGGTAATCGTCCCGGAATCCCAGCAGGCCCAGCGCCAGGGTGACGATCAGGCAGGCAATGATAAAGGGATTGCCCATTCTGGCGCACAACAGGGTAGCCGCCGTCATGGACCCTACGATCAGCACGCCGCCCATGGTGGGCGTTCCCGCCTTGGCCCCGTGGAGTTCCGCCAGCTTGTGCACCTCTTCCGCCGTCCTGATGGGCTGGCCGATTTTCAGGGAAATCAGCGCCCGGATGACCCGCGGGGCGAATATCATGGTCAGGGCAAAGGAAACCAGGCAGGCCAGGAGGGCCCTCCCTGCCGGTTCTGCAAATGCCCCCGAGGGGCTGAACTGTTCAATAACGGAATGCATAAAATTTACTGTGGCGGAAAGGTGAGGTTCATGACTTGCTCCATCCGGGCGAGGCGGCTGCCTTTGAAGAGGACGATGTCTCCCGGCGCCGTATGGCTGCGGAGCCATTCTGCCGCTTCCTCCGCAGAGCCGAAATGCAGGCTTTGAGTGAAGGCATTCGGAGAAATAGCGTCCGTAATCCGGGCGGCATCCGTTCCCACGCTGACGACGCAGTCAAGACGGAGCTCTTCCGCCGTGCGGCCCACCAGAACGTGCCCTTCCTTGGAAAATGCTCCCAGTTCCCCCATTCTGCCCAGCACCGCAAAGCGTCTGCCGGTGCAGGAAAGCTCCGCTACGGTATGCAGGGCGGCCTGCATGGAATCCGGGTTGGCATTGTAGGTGTCATCCACTACCAGAATGCCGTTGATCCGGGTGCAGTGAAGCCTGCCGCCCGTGAGCCGCGCCTGATTGAGTCCGGAGGCGATTTGCTCTTTCGCAAGACCTGCCGCCCAGCCGGCGGCGGCGGCCAGAAGCGCATTGGTTACCATGTGCCGGCCGTGGACGGGCAATTCCACCTCTTCCCGGCAGAAATCCGGGATGGAAAGGATGAAGCGTGTCCCGTTCTCGGTAGAGACGGGATTTTCCGCGCGAACGGTTCCGGCGCCAATGCCGCAGTCAATACAGGCGGCGCGGGTGGATTGACGGATCATATCCGCATAATCGCAGTCCGCCGGAAAAATCATGAAGCCGTCTTCCGGCAGGCAGTGTGCCAACGTGCATTTTTCCCGGGCGATGTTTTCCCGGGAGCCCAGGTATTCCATATGGGAGGTGCCGATGCTGGTGATGATGCCGATTTTCGGGCGCGTCATTTCACACAGGGGAGCCAGTTCCCCGGAGTGGTTCATGCCCATTTCCCATACGGCGGCTTCGTCGGACGGGGCGGCTCGGAGGATGCTGAGGGGGACGCCGATGTGGTTGTTCAGGTTGCCCTGCGTGGCGATGGTGCGGAGCCCCTGTGAAAGAACGGAGGCCGTCAGATCCTTGGTAGAGGTTTTTCCGTTGGAGCCGGTCAGGCCGATGACGGTGAGGGTAAGCTCTGAACGCCACCAGGCGGCCAGCCTCTGAAGGGCTTCCAGCGTGTCCTCCACCAGAATGACGGCGCAGGAGGGATCCATGCCTTCCTCCACACGGCTGACGACGACGGCGGCCGCGGTACGGGATGCCTCCGGGGCAAACAGGTTGCCGTCAAATTTTTCTCCCCCCAGCGCGAAGAAAACGGCATGGGGCGGCAAATGGCGGCTGTCCGTGCACACGCCGCCGGAAGCGACCCTGTCAAAGGGGCCGCTGACCAGTTTTCCGCCGATGATGTTGCAGATGCCGTGCGCCGTGAGGGAAATCATGAAAGAAAGATGGAATAACGTGTTATGCCTGGGGGAATTCTTCCCGTTCCTTGATGAACATGTTGCGGCGCACTTCCTTGGCGTCGCTGAAATCAATGCGGCCGGTGGAAAGTTCCTGGTAATTTTCATGGCCCTTGCCCGCAATGAGGACGATGTCCCCCAGACGGGCCTGGTCGATGGCCGTGGCAATGGCTCTGGCCCGGTCCGGAATGATGGCGTATCTGCCTTCCGGCATTCCCGCCGCAATCTGGCTGATGATGGAGAGGGGTTCCTCGCTTCTGGGATTGTCGGAGGTGACGATGCAGGCGTCTGACAGGCGTGCGGCTGTGGCTCCCATCAGGGGACGTTTTCCCCTGTCCCGGTCCCCGCCGCAGCCGAACACGGTAATCAGGCGGCGGGAGCACAGTTCCTTGAGCGTCTTGCAGACGTTTTCCAGGGCGTCCGGCGTGTGGGCATAGTCAATGAAGATCTGGGCTCCTCCGGGGTGGGTGAATAGTTCCAGCCTGCCGGGGACCTGCGGAATATTCTGAAGGTTCGCAATGGCGTCCCGCACGGGGATGCCGGCGCAAATGACGGCGGCCAGCGCGGCCAGGCTGTTGTACATGTTGAACTTGCCGATCAGGGGGACACGGACCAGGTAGCTTTTCCCCTTGTATTCCAATTCGTACTCGCTGCCTTTGGCGGTGGCGTGGTGCACCAGCATGCGGAAATCCGCCCCCAGGGCGGACCCGTAGGTCTTTACGGTCATGCGGCCGGAGAACATTTCCGCCAGCCGGCGGCCGTAAGCGTCGTCGATGTTGATGACGGCCACGGGTTTTCGCCGGGATCTGGTGTCCTGCGCCATCTGTTCGAACAATTTCGCCTTGGCCTGGAAATAATTCTCCATAGTGTGGTGGTAGTCCAAGTGGTCCTGGGTCAGATTGGTGAAAATGCCCACGTTGAAATTGATGCCGGCCACGCGTTCCTGGTCCAGCGCGTGGGAAGAGACCTCCATGGAGACGCCGCGGCAGCCGTTTTCATACATTTCCTTCAGCAGGTGTTCCAGTTCCAGCGGTCCGGGCGTGGTATGGGTGGAAGGAGTGATTTCCTCTCCGTTGTCATAGGCGATGGTGCCGATCAATCCGGCGCGCAGCCAGGACTGCTTGAGCAGGGAATGGGCGATGTAGGCCGTCGTAGTTTTTCCGTTCGTCCCCGTCACGCCGATCATGGTCATATGGCGGGAAGGGCGTCCGTTCCAGGCCGCGCCCATCAGGCTGACGGCCAGGCGGGAATCGTTCACCTCCACCCAGCTGACTCCGGCCTCCCTGGCTTCCTGCGTGCAGGGCATTTCCGCGACGACGGCGCATGCTCCGCGGCGAATGGCCTCCGGGATGAATTCATGGCCATCCGCCCGGGTCCCCTTCAGGGCAATGTAGCAGGAACCGGGCAGAATGCGCCGGCTGTCGCACTCCAGATGTGAAATTTTCACCTGGGGGGAGCCGGTGAGCGTATGGGAGGGAAGGTCTTTGAGTAAGGTAAGTAGCTTCATGACGGGATTATCTGCGCGGCGGTTTGGATGGGGTGGAAGAGGCCTGGGCACGGGAGGCTTTTTTATTTGCCTCCGCGGAAGGGGCATTCTTGGGGATGTTCATGGCGGCCGCCAGACGGGTGGCCAGCTTCTGGAAAACCGGGGCGCATACGGTTCCGCCTCCGGGATGGCAATGCTTGGAAGTGGGGTCGTCAATGACGACAAGGCAGACGAAGGCCGGGTCCTCCACCGGGAGCATTCCTACAAAGGAGACGGTGTAGCGGTTTTCAAAATAGCCGCCTGTAGGCTTCACCTTGTGGGCGGTTCCGGTTTTGCCTCCCACGTTATAGCCTTCAATCCGAGCTCTTTTGGCGGTCCCGTCCAGATCCGTAACGTGGAACAGGGCGTTCCGAAGGTCCCGGGCCGTCTTGACGCTCATGACCCGGCATACCTCCACGGGGGGGGAAGGCTGGAAGTTCTTGTCATCCACATAAATGCCGTCAACCAGCCGGGGGCGCATGCGCACGCCGTCATTGGCTATGGCGGCATAAGCCATGGCGACCTGCAGGGGGGACACCATCAGGGAGTAGCCGAAGCTGATGCGGGAAAAGTTGACAAAATTGCTGCCGTCCTGGCATTGGCTGTTGGTTTCCCCCGGCAGGTCGATACCCGTTTTGGAGGAAAATCCGTACAGGTCAAAGTATTTTTTATACGTGGGCCAGCCCGATTTCAGCGCAATACGGAAGGCTCCCGGGTTGCTGGATTTTTTCAGCACGCCCGCTACGGTCAGACCGCCATAGGAACGGGGGGCATCCGTGACGGGGCGGGAACCGGGCACCGGATAGGGGGTGCAGTTGATCATGGTGTCGAACGTGGCCTTTCCGCTGTCCACGGCGGATGTGACGGAAACTATTTTAAAGGTGGAGCCGGGTTCGTACAGGGACTGCACGGCGAAATGGTAGGCGCCTTCCTGAAGGCCCTCGCGCGTATTTAAATTATAGTGGGGTCGGCTGGCCATCGCCAGAATGCTGCCGGTCTTGGGTTCCACCACAATAATGCAGCCGCGGGGTTTGTGGGTCTGGTCCGTGTAAAAAGAGATGGCGGCGTCCAGCTCCTCCTCCACGATCGTCTGGTATTCCATGTTTACCGTCAGGCGAACGTTCAGCCCGTCCACGGCATCCTTGAAGCGGGAATCCGCGGAGGGAATGATGCGCCCGCGGCTGTCTTTCCGGTATTCCCTGATGCCGTTGTGGCCCAGCAGCTGGTCGTCCAGCTGCTTTTCAAGGCCGGAAAGGGCTACGGGCCGGGGGCCGCTGTCCTTCGTCTGGGCGATGTAGCCCAGAATATGCACCATGCATTCCGGCACGGAATAGACGCGTTTGGAGGAGGTCTCAAAACGGAACCCCTGGACGCGGGCGTTCTGGATAGCCTGCCGCAGCAGTTCCGCTTTTTCCTCGGACAGGTTTTTGGCAATGACGATGCGCTTTTTGGGAATCGCCCCGTCTTTTTCCACCGTGTTGATGATGTCCTGCACGCTCATGTCCGGCAGGAAAGGGGCAATCACTTTGGCGGCGTATTCCAGGTGCGCCTGCACGTATTCTTTCACCATCTCCGGCTCATAAAGCTCTTCCAGCTTTTTTCTGGCCATATCCACCCCTTCCGGTCCGTCTTCAGGCTCTTCCAGCAGGATTTTCGCCAGATTATGTTCCTTGCTGCCGTCCTTTTTGCTGGCGGCCTGGCCCAGAATCTTGCTGCGGAAGCCGGAAACGAGCTTTTCCTTTTCCTTATCCGTTGCGGCTTTCTCCCAGAACGGGGAATGGACGGCCTTGGAATAGGCCAGAGCCCAGCTGATGGTCTTGGGGTCGTTCAGATGATAGCCGTCCGCAATCAGCTCGGAGCTCTGCATGTTGCTGGTGAGGATTTCCTCATTGGCGTCCATGATGCGGCCGCGCTGGGGCAAAAGAACCTCCCGTTCAATAATGCCGCCGCTGGAAACGCCGCTCGTTTTCCGGGGGGAAACCAGCTGGAGATTGACCAGCGACAACATCAGCCAGATGACCGCCGCGCCCGCCAGGCCGCACAGGACGAGGCTTCTTCTGGCAAATCTGGACTTCGTGATCGTGATCATGAACGGCTCAACGCAGTTAATGGCCTGCCGCAGCGATGCGGGAGGCGTTTTCGGAAGAAATGTATTCTACGGCTGAGGGCTCGATAGGCTGCAGGTTGGACTTGTCCTGGGCCAGCCTGTCGCGGATGGCCCAGCGGCTGGTCAGGGAGGAAGTCTTGGAACGGTAATATTCCTTTGTAAGTTCGCAGGAGGCGATCTCTTCGTTCATTTGCTTGATGTCGCGCGCGACCTGGATCTGGTCGTTTTTCAGCACGGCATAAGTGATGCCCGCTCCGCAGGTGAGGGCGGCGAAGGCAATGAGCCACATGATCATGCTCACGCTGATCTGGTGGCCGGTGAAACGCTGTTTGAATCTTTTCATGGCGGTGGCGGAAGAGAGATGGTCAGATGATTTTTTCCACGCCGCGCAACTTGGCGCTGCGGGAACGGGGGTTGGTTGAAAGTTCTTCTTCTCCCGCAGTGACGGGTTTGCGGGAAAGCGGGCGGAAGCAGTAATCCGGGTTGGGACGGGGTGCCGGCCATTCCGGGCGGTCTATTTCCGGACGGCTCCGGAGGTCGAAGAACTGCTTGACCCTGCGGTCTTCCAGGCTGTGGAAGGTGATGACGGCCATGCGCCCCCCCTGCCCGAGCAGACGCACGGAGGAATCCAGCAGAGCGTCCAGGGCATCCAGCTCGCCGTTGACCGCTATTCTCAGGGCCTGGAACGTGCGGGTGCCGGGGTGTTGCCTTCCTTTGCGCGGCAGGACGGATTCCACGATGCGGGCAAGCTGTGCGGTCGTGGTGATGGGTGCCTGGGCACGGGCTTTCACCATGGCGCGGGCAATGGCGCGGGAAGCGCGTTCCTCGCCGAATTGCCAGAGGATATTTGCGATTTCTTCTTCCGGGGCCTCATTCACCAGGTTCCGGGCAGAGAGAGCGGCGCGGGTATCCATCCGCATGTCCAGAGGGCCGTCTTCCCTAAAGGAAAAGCCGCGGGAGGCGGTGTCAAGCTGGTGGGAGGAAACGCCCAGGTCCGCCAGCAGCCCGTCCACCCGGGAAACCCCCTGCTGGGAAAGAATGCTTTCCACGTCCTGGAAGTTGCCGGCGAGGACTTTGAAACGGGAACCGAAGCGCGCCAGCCTGAGCATGGCGGCGCGGCGGGCGTCCGCATCGCGGTCAATGCCCCAGACAGTGGCTCCCTGCTCCAGCAGAAGTTCCGTATGGCCGCCTCCGCCAAGCGTGCAGTCCACGATGAATTTGCCGGGTCCTGCCTTCAGCATGTCCACCGTCTCATGCAGCAGCACGGTAATGTGCCGGAAGCCGTTTCCGGAGTCTGCCCCGTCCGCTTCCGCATCAACGGCGGCAGCGGCGTCATCCCCCAGTTCGGAAATCAGGGCGTCTACCCTGGCCGCGGCTTCCCGGGCTTTCAGGGCTTCCGTGTGGTACGCGTCTTCCCAGTTCATGGAGGGGGCCAGCGCCTTCCAGGAGCAGACCAGTTCATCCACTCCTTTTTCCTCCGTCAGCTCCGCAATCACATGCACATGGTTGCGGCAGACGCTCCACGCCAGCACGCGGCAGGACGTTTCTTCCGCGAGCCCGTTTGCCAGGGCCTGCCCCTCCTCCGTGCGGACGTGCGTACCCGCGCCCGCGCGTAAAGAAAGCTCAATATGGTCGTCAAAAGCCCGGGTCAGGCCGGAAGACAATGCGCCCAGCTTGCCATAGGCGCCCTTTTGCCCGGCCAGGGACATCTCCGCCATGAGGCGTGCCTTTTCCTGCTGCCAGGCAACCATATCCTGCGCCGGAAGGGCATCGTGCCCCCAGAAAACGATGGAATAAGCCGTGAGTTCCGCATGCAGCCCGGTTCTGGCGCCGACGCCCAGGCCGGAAGCAAGCCAGCCCGGGCGCAATGCAAGCGTTGCGCAGGGGCGTGCCTGGGGATTGGGCGGAATGGAAGAGTCTGGGGGCATGAAGGAAAGCTAGAGAATGCCGTAGGATTGGTTGATGTCGGAGATGCTGGCGTTTTCACGCCGGGAAACTTCTTCGTAGAGAGAGGGTTCCCACAATTCGAAATATCCTCTCCGTGCGGCGAGCCGGACGGAGGAACTGAGCTGTGCGTGTTCGCACATTTGTTTGGGTATCAGCAGCTTGCCTTGGGCGTTGATGACAGCCTCCACACAGTTGGCATATAATTTGCCGATGAAAAGGTCGATTTGCGCTTCCGTGTAGCCGGGCGTTGTTTCTATCTTGTCAATGAGTTGCTGGAATTTTTCCCGCGTATAGGCTTTGACGGTCGGCAAATCAAGACGCCGGCCGGATAACAGGAGCAGGGCGCAACCTTCGGAGGGCCTCCATTCGGCCGGAATGGCAATCCGGTTTTTGGGGTCCAGCTTGTGCGTGTATGCACCAAAAAGGTTGTCTGATACACTGCTCATCGCATGCAAGTACACTACGTAGTGACTTCAATACACTTTAATGCACCTGAAATGTCAACCCCGTACTGGAAAAAAGTATTTTTTCATGTGCCCATGTCATAAAAAAAGCATGGATACGTTCTTGCTCCCTTCCGGGGGCGGTATTATATTCCGCGCATGATGCAGTTTTGCGTGTTGGGCAGCGGCAGCGGGGGAAATGCCACCATTGTCAGGGCGGGGGAAACCGTCCTGCTGGTGGATGCCGGGTTCAGCGCCGCCAGGCTGCGGGATAAGATGAAGTCCGCCGGAGTGGAGCCGGATGAGCTGGACGCCATTCTGCTTACCCACGAACACGCGGACCACATGAAAGGCGTGCACCAGTTCACCAGAAAGCATGCCGTGCGTGTTTACGCCACACGCCATACGGCCATGTGCGTCCAGGAAAAAGCGCCGGAGGCTCCCTGGGCCTATTTTGAAAAGGGGCAGTCTTTCAGAATAGGGGATATCGTCATTACTCCCTTCCCCACTTACCATGACGCCGTGGACCCGGTGGGATTCAAATTTGAAACGGAGCGGTCCAGCCTGGGTTTCATTTCCGATACGGGGCAGGCTCCCGGCTGCATAGCGGAATACCTTGCCATGGTGGACAGCCTGGTGGTGGAATCAAACTATGATCCGGACATGCTGGCGGCCACTCCCAGGAGACCTTGGCCGCTGAAGCAGCGCATCGCCTCTGCGCACGGGCATCTGTCCAATGAGCAGGCGTGCGACCTGCTGAGGCGGATTGCCCATGGAGCCCTGAAAAACGTGGTGCTGGCCCACCTGAGCGCAGAAAGCAATTCTCCGGCATTGGCAGAAAGCCTGATGCGTGATACCCTGCATGACATGGGGCTGGCTTCCACCTCCCTGTTCTGCGCCAGCCAGGAATCCTGCCTGCCGTGGATACGGGTCTGCTGAATACGCCTCTTTTCCTGTTCCTCCCGCCATGTTCCTCTCCACCTGTGAAATCATGAGCACGATCATTGGAGCCCTGGCGGGTTCCATCGCTTCCTCGCGGGTGAAGATGGACCTGTTCGGCGTGATTGTCTGCGGCACCTTGGCCGCTCTGGGCGGAGGAACCGTGCGCGACATCCTGCTGGACATACCGGTGTACTGGACGCTCCCCACCGGGGAAATTTTTGTTCTGGCCTCCGTCGTCACCAGCCTGGCAACCTTTTATGTGGCCCAGAAATATCCGCCTCCCATGGGCACTATCCGCGTGGCGGATGCCATCGTTCTGGCTCTTTTCGGCATGATTGGCACGGAAAAATCCTATCTCCACGGCTATACGCCTACTGTTTCCGTGATGATGGGCATTTGTACCGGCGTGGCGGGAGGCCTGCTGCGCGACGTGCTTACCGGCAACGTTCCCTACGTGTTCCGTCCCGGGGAACTGTATGCCACCGCGGCCCTGCTGGGCGGCGTGGCGTACGCCATGCTTTACTATGCCGGAATTGATTCTTCCACCTGCTTCGTGGCTGGTTTCATAGTCACGCTTTCCGTGCGTTTGGCGGCCATCCGCTGGAACTGGAACCTGCCTTCCTACATTCCGTTATTCACCTCGGATGCGGAGCCGGAAGCCCTGGAGGAAGAGGAAAAGGAAATGTTTTCCGGGAAGCCCGGCGCGCGGTAATGCGCTCTACTTGTGGAAGCACCCTTCTATGCAATAAACGGAAAGCTTCTCCACTGACCCGTCCCGTTCACAGCAGGAGCGCATGTTGCAATGCGGGCACAGCTCCCGCACATTTGTTACGTCCAGGGTTCCCCGTTTTTCATGAAGGGAATAAAGGTATTTCAGGTATTTCCCTTCCGCGATACGGTGGTGGTTATCCTTTTCCTTTAATCCCTTCCATTCGTAAAGCCGTTTTCCCCCCTTGGAAGAATTGCAGGACTTGCATACTCTGACGACGTTGTCCGTAGTATCTTCTCCCCCGCAGTTGCGCGGCAGGATATGCTCCGTGGTCAAATCCTTTTTCCCGCCGCAATAAATACATTCCCCGGGATGTTCCATTTCCCTGATCCATTCGCGTACGGAGGAAGACCAATGTATGGTTCCTGCGCAAAGCTCTTTCCATTTGCTCATAATCATGCCGTAATGAGCCTTCCCAAAACCGGAAGATGAGGCAATGATTTTGGCATATTGGTAATAAATGATCTGGCGGACGGATTTGACGGCGGGAGGAGGCATGATAAAAAGATAAGAGCTGTTTGTTGAATGGTTATGTCCGGATTTTCCGGAGCTTTATTTCCCCAGGCAGCATATTTACATCACTGATTATTGGCGACAATTCATTTTAATCGGTACAACCTTTGTTTTGACAAATACACAGAGTGTAGGGATAAATGCAAACTGTTGTGTTTCATATTTTTGCATATACGTGTTGTGCCGCTTTCTTTCAGCCTTTTTGTGGAATGTTCACTATCAGATTCAATGTGTTGAATGATAAGGCATTTCCTCATGGATGTTACAGAACACTTGTTGAATACAAATATAAAGTTTTGGAATTTTTATATCCCCAAAAGCGTTTAATAGTAGAAAAATCGGTCATAAGCCCAGAAAATTTTTGTCGGTATACACTTGATCCGCTTGAAAAAGTGTTATGTAATGGGTAGTATTCGTTGGGAAAATTTAACATGTTCCAACTATTCGTTTGAAAAAGACCTGTCATTGGTGTGGAATTCATCAAAAGCGGGCTTTTTGTTATATTGAATCACATTAAATTACTTGAACAAACAAATGCTTCGTGAAAGAACATCGTAATCAGCAATTTTTTGGGTCCATAAACGACAACTTTGCATACCCGCTTTTAGTTTTTTATATTCTTCACACGAATGTAGTACTGTCGCACAAAGTGCTGAATATTCGCTCTCAGGCAAACATTGGCGAATAATATTAGTAACAGCTCCAATCAACTTGTTTTTTTTAGAAACTGTGGGCTGATTTTGATACGAATCAAGCTTCGTTAATTGTTCTTCTAGTGCTTCCTGTAGAGCATTGCCTATTTCAAATCTTGTATCCACCAACTTTCGTTCACAATCATTTAGGTCCAATACAGAAATAGTATTTTCTCCTTTAGTATCTTTCGCCTTGTATCTAAAATATTGGAAATATAGATGATTACTAGGATTATCTATAAATGGATTAACAATGGGAACAGCCACTACATCATGTGTTAATTTATGCCCATTACAGTGCTTGCAGGATGGGAGTAAATTGTTCCAATCCATAACTTTGTCTGGATATTGATTTTTATCGTGAAAGTGTTCTACTTCCATATAGTTACTCTCTTTTGTCAGTAAGCATTCACAATAAGCGCATTTACCATTGCTTAAATCCATCAAACTTTCCTTAAGCCAATCTATATTCCAAACACTTTTTCTTGATGCTTTATATTGGTTTGTTTTTTGCGCAACAAATGTAGATGTCAATTTTACAGGTGGATGTTTTCTGATTAGCTTAATCATGCTTTACTTATTTTAGCAAGTTGAAAACTAAGTAACTTCCTTTGAGGATTATGTGGGTGAAGAAGTTTGTCTAGTTCAGAAAATATGTATGTAGCCTTTTCTTCATTTTCTTCGTCAATAGCATTGCCAAATTTATCCATCAGCTTACGATATGATTCTGAGCGCATAGTCTTCATTCCCATTACATCGTAAAGAATTTCTTCCACAGTCCACCCCTTAAAACCATATTGGTTTGTTTGTAGGTCAACACGCAATGTCACATTATTGTCTTCATCCAAATGGAGTGCTACTATCTGGTTGGGGTCGGCAGTTTGAATAACATGTGGACTATGTGTAGTTAGAATGAATTGAGCGTTAGGAAAAGTACTTTTGAGAATAGATGTGATTTTTTCCTGCCATTCTGGATGAAGATGTATCTCGATTTCATCAATTAAAATAATCCCATCAAAATCCTCAGCCCTAAGATTATGTTCTTTAAAACGAAATTCAATTTCTTTGATAGTGCTAAAAAGTAGATAAATAATAGATTTAAAGCCAGATGATAAATATTCAAAATATATTTCTCCTTGTGGAGTGTGAACCATTATATCATTAGTGGCTCCCATTACTCTTGAGAAATGATATTGGTCATTAATGATAGAAAAACATTTTTTAGCAAGATGAAAATTTGAGATTTGTTCTTCTGATAATGTCCCTTTGTGTGCTGAATATAAATATCGGTTAACAAACCATCCTTTTACACCGTCAAATGTTACGCCAGATATAACTTCATTCCATAAATCGTATTGGCTTCTATTTTGATCACTAGGAATTGCATCCAATTTTGAATACCTAAAATTTCGACTAACTTTGATTGATATAACTTTTGAAGCCATGTCTGTGAATGAATTCGTATGTTCAGATTCATTTGGATCAAATTTTCTAACCTCAATAGAATTTTCTTTTATAGATCCATCTACTTCTACTTTTGCGTGGATAGAGCCGGTCTCACTTGTCACATTCCTTTTTACTGATGGTCTACCACACATGAACATTGAGGCCACAGATTCTATGATAGTTGTTTTCCCAATACTATTTGGACCACAGATAATATTCATATTTTCATTAAAATCCAAATGCAAATTGCGAATACAACCAATGTTTCTAATGTTGATGTGTTTTATTTTCATATACTGTTTTTTTTTATTTTATCAGAAATTAAAATGTTCGCTCGCTATTGATTTATATGTTTAAATTAATTGTTATCAAACAATCCTTTTTCTTTTCATAACTTGATTTCTTTATCAAAATCCGAAAGATACTCTTTGTTTTGAATTAAACGAAATCTGTCGTATTTTGCGAATGCTTTTTCTTTTAATTGTTTAGAGGAAATAGTACCTGCATAATTTGAATATATCATATTCATATAAGGTCAAAAAATCATCTAATTATTTTTTTCAATTTGCTATCGTAATAAAAATCTGCTGTTCTGCACGAAGTTCTGTCAAATCAAAAGCAATAGCAGATAGAAGATTCAAGGCTGGGACTTTTTTGTCGGATAAATAATTTTTAGCAACTATTGTATCTGGTTTTTACCATATTTTGAATTCCTTTGGTTTGAAATCACAGAAACTTTACAGAATTTAAGATTGTGTTCCTCTACTACTATGCGAATCTCAGGTACTCCTACTTTCCGATGCAGAAGGAGGAAAAAATGGTGCCCAGCACATCTTCCGTGTCCACGGCTCCGGTGATTTCCCCCAGGTGTGTCAGGGCCTCTCTCAATTCCAGGGCTGTGAATTCCGGACTTTCCTGGCGGGAAATGGATTCCGTAGCCAGCCGGACATGCTCCCGGCAGAGGCCAAGTTCATGCTGGTGGCGGGCATTGATGGCTACCAGGGAACTGCCCGTTTCACCGGGCAGGGAGGAGGCAAAGGCCTGGACAATGGCTTTCTCCAATTCCTTCCTTCCTTCCCCGGTGGCGCAGGAAAACCGGATGCCGGGCATGTCCTCCCAGTCCGGGTGAATTCCGAGGTCGCACTTGTTCAGAATAAGCAGCCGGGGGGCGGTGAGGGCCGGGGAGGGGAGGTCTTTTACCCGGGGCATGGAGGCATCCGCCACTTCCAGAACCAGATCCGCGGCTTCTAGCGCCCTGTTGGTGCGGGTAATGCCAGCCTGTTCAATGACGTCGGAAGATTCGCGGATGCCTGCCGTATCAATCAGCCGCAGGGCCAGCCCAGCCAGTTGAACGGATTCCTCCACCGTGTCCCGCGTGGTTCCGGCAATATTGCTGACAATGGCCCGGTCATACCCCAGCAGGGTATTCAACAGGCTGGATTTTCCCACGTTGGGAGGTCCGGCGATCGCCGTGCGGATGCCTTCCCGCAGCAGGCGTCCGCCTTCGGCAGTCCGGAGAAGGGCGGAAAGCTTTTCCTCCATGCTCCGGAGGCGCGCCAGCAGATCGGAGGCGGTGTCCGGGGAGATGTCTTCATCCGGAAAATCAATATAGGCTTCAATATGGGCCAGCACATGAACCAGGCTGTCTTTCAGTGCGTCCACCTGGGCGCCGACGCCTCCGTCCAGCTGGGTTTGCGCGGCTTTCAGAGCCAGGTCGCTTCCGGCGGAAATCACATCCATCACGGCTTCCGCCTGGGTCAGGTCCATGCGCCCGTTCAGGAAGGCCCTTTTTGTGAACTCTCCCGGTTCTGCAGGGGTGGCCCCGCATTGGTAAAGGCGTTTCAGCAGGCGGTCCGTCACCAGCATGCCGCCATGGCAGGAGATTTCCGCGGTGTCTTCCCCCGTATAGCTGGCCGGGGCGGGGAACCAGGTGACAAGCGCCTGGTCAATGGCGGCTCCTTCCACGTCCCGGATGCGGACCAGCGTCGCCCTGCGCGGCCGGAGGCGTTCCGTGAAAGCCGCGGGGGTGCATTGTTTCAGGATGTCCATGCAGCCGGGGCCGCTCATGCGGATGACGGCGATGGCTCCCTGTCCTGCGGCGGTGGCCTGCGCGGCTATGGTGCGTTCCGGGTCAGTCATGGTTCTATGGATTCAAAAAAGCCGCCCCCGAGCAACTTGCCTCCGTCGTAAAAGGCGCAGACCTGTCCCACGGCCAGGGCCCGGAGGGGCGTGTCAAAGTTCAGGAGCACCTTTCCTTCTTCCAGATATTCGCAGGAGGCCCATTCCGCCTTGGCCCGGTAGCGGGGCTGGGCCATGACGCGGGCCGGCAGGGGAGTGAGCGTATTGGAAATGCCGCCGACCACGGCGCGGGACGCGTACAATCCCCGCGTGGACGCATCTTCATATCCCAGAATCAGGCGGTTGCGCTGGACATCCTTTCCCACCACCACATAGGCGACTCCCTCCCGCGGGGAGGCGACTCCGTGCCCTTTCCTCTGGCCCATGGTGAACAGATGCAGGCCGTTGTGCGTGCCGAGCGTCCGGCCTTCCGTGTCCACGATTTTGCCGGGCTTGTCCGGCAGGTAGTGGCGCAGGAAATCGCTCATTTTTACCTGGCCGATGAAACAGATGCCCTGGCTGTCTTTCTTGCGTGCCGTGGGGAGGCCGTATTTTTCCGCAAGAACGCGCACTTCCGGTTTCAGCAGATCCCCAAGGGGAAAGACGGCGCGGGCTATCTGGTCCGGGCGCATCAGGGACAGGAAGTAGGACTGGTCCTTGTTCGGGTCCCGCCCGCGCAGGATGAAAGCCCCTTGCGGCGTGTCCATCCTGCGGGCGTAATGGCCGGTGGCGACGCAGTCGAATCCCTGTTCCAGGGCATAATCCAAGAAGACGCCGAACTTCATTTCCCGGTTGCACAATACGTCCGGGTTGGGCGTATATCCGGCGCGGTAGCCTTCAATCAGATAATTCACGATGCGGGCGCGGTATTCGTCCACCAGGTCGATGACCCGGAATTCAATACCTGTTGTTTTGGCGACGGCCAGCGCGTCCTGAATGTCCTGTTCCCACGGGCATTCTCCGGGAATGCCTTCGTCATTCACCCAGTTTTTCATGTAGGCCCCCACTACGTCATGACCCTGCTCCACGAGCAGGGCCGCTGCCACGGAGCTGTCCACTCCGCCTGATAAGCCTACAAGGATGCGTGCCACGATGCTGGAAAAAATATGGGGTGATAGGGCGGACCGCTTTGAGAAAGGCTTTGCCGCCTGCCCCTGTAAACCAAAGATGTTTCCGTAAGCCAAGACAAAAAGCGTGGAAATGGGGCATCCGGTCCCTGATGCGGAATATGATTCGGTCGATCCGGGAGGCTTTTGATTTTTAATCACATTCCCTGAAATCGAATTTGGAATCCGTAGTCAATATAATAAATTAGAAAAAAGTATTATAATTAATTTACCACCTCTTTAAACAGGAAGCTGGAATATGGAGAGGTAAGGCCCTTCATTTTTTTTCAGGAGGTATTTCCGTGATGAGGAAAGATGAGGAGGTATTAACTAAAAAATTGTTGTTCAATGGCATATTCATTTTTTCAGAATGCGGTGGTCTGATGATTTCAGTCTGCCGGAGAACGGAGGCCACCTGGAAAAAAGCTACGGATTCCAAATCCGTACCCATATAAAAATGTTTCGTTGTAATAGGGTAAATGGATGTTGTATTGCATGGTGGTCTATTTTCTCATTTCTGATTTGTTATTATTCCAGTTATGTGTCTCCCTATTATGAAATTCCCGTAAGTTGTGATCCCATTATTTATCATCTCATGGGACGCGGAATGATGGAAGGGTTGATGCCTTATCGGGATTTGTTTGATCAAAAGGGGCCCTTCATTTTTTTGATATATGGCTTTTCCTACGCCTTGTGTGGTTCTTACTGGCTTGTATTCGTTCTTGAGGTATTCGCAGTGACGGCCTCCATGATCTTTTGTTACAAGGCGGCCCTTCTCTTCGTATCTGGAAAAAAAGCGTTTATCGTTTCGCTGCTCATCCTTTATTCCATGTGCAGTTTCCACTATTATGCAGGAGGAGGTCATCCCTCCGAATTTATTCTGCCTTTCCAGTTTGCCGCGATTTATGGAGTGTGCCGCCTGTATCGGGATCCCGATCGCTTCGTAAGAACGGGCGTGGTGTTTGGCGCGGGCATCGGGATGGCGCTTCTGTTGAAATTCAACTTGGCCGCTTTTTGGTTCGTTCCCTTCCTGTATGTCCTGTATCGTGCGCGGATGACCGGGAAGGCATGGATTTTTACAGGAAGCGTGGGAGGAACGCTCCTGTTGATGCTGACGCCCTGCCTCTGGTATTTTTACAGCCGCGGCGCGTTGCTGGATTTATATGAAGGATACATTGTTTTTAATGCCGGTTACGGCGCCGATGCGGTATCGTTCAAGGAGATGTGCCGGAATTATTCCCAATGGGTGAAAAGGGATATCATGTATCCTAGCATGTTGATGTACATCGTGGGAGGAGCGGGGGTGATTTTAAGCCGGATGCCCGCTAGGGAAAAGATTTATTATACAGCCGCTTTTCTGATTACCTGCATGGGCGTCCAGGGAAATGGAAAGACGCATTTCAACCATTACGCCCAGACACTTATTCCCTTCGCTGCTGTGGGATACCTGGTGGTGGCCAGGATGATCCATGTGGAAGAGGTTGTTTCCCGAAAGTGGCGCCGATGGCTTTTTCCTCTGGTTGTTGCGGGAGTGATGGCTTGCACCTTCCTGAATTGCGTGGATTTTTCATGCAGAAGCCGCGCCCGCGAATGGATGTCCGCTTTTGCTCTTCCAGATACCAGTGATGAACCGGAGGGGGAGAATGCTTGTGCAGTCCTTGGGCGGCATGCCGTATGGTTTTACTGTGTCAATGGTTTGGTGCCGCCCATACGCACGTTTACGATTTGCGCTTCCGACAAACAGGGTGCAGAACGGGAAAGGATGCGTCAGTATCAGGAAATCCGCCGCGGAAAGATAGACTATGTGGTGATAGCGGGAGAATACTTCAAGCCGGACAACACGGAATCTCCCTCCCTGAGGGCTATGCGGGATTTGCTAAGTACGGAATATTGCCGGGAACGATCCTTTTTCAGAGAAGTGACGAACTTGGATATTTACCGCCGTGTGAAGAGGGATTAATGCCCCAGTTCTTCCATGATGCGTTCTGCAAGAGTCCGGGGAGAGTCGGAAGGGGAAGCCGGAAGTTTCCGAAGCCATTGTTCGCGTTTCAGCCAGGTGCGCTGCCGTTTGGCGTATTGCCGGGTGGCGAGGGCCAGCTGGCCCTGGCAGTTTTCACGGGAGATTTCCCCGCGCAGCATGCTTCGTATCAACGCCAGGCCCAGAGTGCGTTCCGCTGTGGCGGAGCATGGGCCGAGGGAAGCCGTTTCCTCCACGGCCCCCTCCTGCATCATGCGTGCGGCACGGTGGGCTATTCTTTCGTCCAGTTCAGGAACATCCCTGCTGATGACCCAGCCGGGCCCGCGCGGCGGGGTCAGCCAGTTCCTCTTCCAGAAGGAAAGAGGTTTCCCTCCGGCAAGGACGATTTCCAGATTGCGTTCCACATAACGCCGGTTGGCGGCATCCGTCGAGGCCGCTCCTTCCGGGTCCAGGGAAGAGAGCCTGGCGTATAGCGCTTCCGTGGAACAGTTCGCGAAAGCGGCGCGGAGAGCAGCGTCCCCCGGCGGCGCTTCCGACAGGCCGTGGGAGAGGAATTTGAAGTACAGGCCGGAACCGCCCGTGACGATGGCGATTTTTCCGCGTGCGTGAATTTCTTCCATGCAGCGCATGGCGCGGTGGTAGTGTTCCGTGGCATTCCAGTTCTTTTGGACCGGAATGATGGAAACCATGTGGTGGGGGACCCGTTCCCGGTCTGCCGGGGAAGGCGCCGCCGTCAGGATGGGCAGCTCCCGGTACACCTGGTAAGCGTCGGAACTGACGATTTCTGCATCCAGCATCTCCGCCAGTTCCACGGCTGCCGCGGATTTGCCCGACCCGGTGGGACCTGCCAGAAACAGGGTCATGGGAAATGTTGCCTGCTGGGGTGGAGAAGATTCAATCATCACGTGGAGTAATGGCGGATAAAGTTTGTTGTTCCTGTGAAGCCCTAAAAGCTGCTCCTGCTTAAAAGCTGTTGGAGGAAGCGGAAAAGCGGAGGCGAAATGGCTTCATATCCCAGGGCGTTGAGATGGAGGCCGTCCCAAGTATAAAGGCTGGCGTCTTTTCCCGGAAGGAAGAAATGGAGGGGGAGGACATGGACATTTTCTCCAAAGTCGTGTTGCAGCAGACAATTCCTGAAGGTTTCCATGCGCGACCCTTTTTGTGCGATGAGCGGGGGAATGACAATGATGGCGGTCGTTTCCGGGCTGTAAATCTCCCTGATTTTTTTGACGATGGCCACGTTTCCCTGAAAAGCCGTCCATCCCAGGCTTTTTTGTACTCCCAGATTGTTGACTCCCGAATACAGGACGATGATTCTGGGCGCCAGCGGGCTTGTCAGGCCGTCATTGAGGCGCCAGAGCAGGTTGCCCGTGGTCTCGCTCCTGGTTCCCAGGTTGAGGCATCCCAGAGGGGAAAACCAGGTTTCCCAGGAATGTTTCCCTTCTTTCAGCCAGAATTCCATGGTGGAGGAACCCAGGAACAACACGGGGGCATGGGGATTCAGCCGGGCATTGCGTTTGTCCTGCCGGTGTTTTTCCAGCAGGGCGCCCTGTTCCGGGGAATAGGGAAGGGGATGGACAGCCAAATGGTAGCGGTAGGCATGTTTGGCGCACCAGACGGCGCCTAATGCGGCCGGAACGGTTAAAAGAAGAAAAAGGATCCAGACCTTAATTTTTTTTGGGAACATGGGTGATGCGGTCGTTGGCGACGTAGGGAAGGCAGGCCGGGAAGAATTTTCTCAGGAAAAGATAGAATGCGACGATAAGGAAAATGATGGCCGGTATTAATACAAAGGGAGCGAAAAAGGATTGTTTCCAGATGTGGGAGGGGATCAGCATGATCAAAGGATAATGAAGAACGAATATCAGGAAACAGGCGGGAGCATAGTTGGACAGCTTTCTGGCAACGGGAATTTTCTTTTCCAGCCAGATTCCAAGGGCCATGAGAAGAAGCGCCCCGAAGACAGGGCAGAGGGAATTCAAATGGACAGCCGGCCAGGAGATATTCCATACTCCATAGGATGCCAGTATTTTGTGCATGTTCCATTCCGGGTTATTCTGGCAAACGCTCAAGTAATTGGTGATGCTGAGCAGAAACCCGGTTCCTACGGCGAGCAGGACGAAGGGAGTAAAGGAATTTTTGTAAACGTGTTTTACTTCAGCCAGTTTGATGGAAGACAGGAAAAGGCCCAGACTGAACAGGGAGACGGTGGATGGAGCAAGGGTAATCTTGTTGGCCGGCACGGGGTATTGGAGCCAGTCCGTGCTGAAGCAGATCAGGATCAGGACAAAAACCGGATATTTCAATTTCAGCAGGATGGGGGAAATGAGGGAACAGAGAATGATATCCCTCAAAAACCATGTGGGAGGGGAAAAGGGTTCTCCCGTCAATCCATTGATGGAAAGAGGAATAAAATCGGGAGTGAAAAGGGAGCGGAAGCCTGCAAGGTTGCATAAGTATTCTGGCAGTCCCATATTCATGATTCCCGGATGGAGGAAAGAGATGACTACATTCCAGAACAGAAAGGGAATGAGAAGCGTATAACCCCGTTTGAACGCTTTGTTCCAGGAATTATTCCGGCCCATGAAATAGCCTGCCAGAATCAGGAAAAATGCCACGCGGCCGTTGAAAACCGGAAGCTGGAACAGGCTGGCGAAAGAGAAGGCCGGCGCGTGGACGCATACAATCAGGCATGCCGCGAGGAAGCGGGATATGTCAATCCAATGTTCCCGGGATGAGGGTAATAAAATTGTAGGATTTTGCGGTGTCATGAAAGAGTCTGCCTTTGGAGCCCCCTGAGGCAGGCAGGGGAAATGCTCAAGGGCAGATGGCTTTTTGTGTTTCCCGGGGATGTTTGAGACGTTCGGGGAGCGGTTTATTTACTGCGGGATTTCCGATGGCCAGGCAGCCGGGAGGCACATCCCGGGTGACGACGGCTCCTGCGGCGACTACGGAACCGGAGCCGATGGTGACTCCTTTCAAGATGGTGGCCCTGGCGCCGATGAAGCATCCTTCCCCGATGGAAATGGGTTGTCCCTGTTCGGGCTGTCCTAGGGTTGATCCCCACCTGGCGCCGCTCCGGGGATAGTGCATGTCGTTGTCCAGAATCAGCGCGTCTGCTCCTATCAGCGTGTGGCGGCCGATGCGGATGCCGTTGACGCAGACCAGGGTGGCTCCGCTGATGCCGCAGCCGTCCTCCAGAATGATGCTTGCCTGATGGGAAAGGGCCGCCAGGCAGGCGTGATGGGAAAGTACCGGATTCATCCGGGGCAGGGAGTGGATGGTGACTCCGTTGCCGATGGTGATGGACGCTCCCGGGAATTTTTTAATGAGGGGAAATCCGGAAAGAATGATGCCTGTTCCGGTGCGCACCCCCCTGAGCCTGAGCAGCAGGCGGCCTATCCCGGAAAGCAGATGGATAAGGAATAATTTCATCAGCGTGGATACAGCATGGTATGATAACGTGACAGGCACCCGGTTACTGTCTGCTTTACGTCCAGCAGGCGGCGGCATTCCTGATGCCGCTCCATTCCCATGGACATGGCTTTATCCAGGCTGACGGAAAGTTTCTGCGCGGCTTCCCTGATGGCGCCGCTGTTGCGGACAGGGACAATATAGCCGGATACGCCGTCCTGAACATATTGAGTCTGTCCGCCTTCTTCCGTGGTGATTACCGGAAGGCCCATGACTCTTGCCTCCTTCACGATGTTGGGGCAGCAATCCCCCAGGGTGGGATGCACCAGGAACCACGCCGTGGAAAGGTGCTGCTGAAGTTCTGCGCGGGAAATGCTGCCCAGCCAGTGGATATTGGGAGTGGACAGGGCTTCCAGCCTTTCCCTGAGGGCTCCGTTGCCCGCAATGAACAGCTGGACATGGGAAAGGGACGGATGCGTAAAGGCCTCCACCAGGTAGGAAATGCCCTTCAACTCGTAAATGGTTCCGGCAAAGAGGCAGGAAGGTTCCGGGGAAGGTTTTCTGGCAAGATGGTAAAAGGAAGGTTCCACGCCGTATTCCATGCAGGATAGACGGGCATGGGGGGCAATTTCCGCAACGCGGCCGCACGCCCAGGGGGATTCGCACGTGATAAGATCATAATGTTTGACGGCCATCCGTTCCCAGAGGGCCTGCATATGGAGGAGGAAGGCCTGCGGAGCGCGCTGGCAGTAGGCGGTGAGGGCTCCCTGGTAGGAAAGGAGCTTCTTTCCCCGGAAGGCAATCCCCGCCAGAGCGTAAGCCTGCTCCACGCCCCATACGTGCAGGAGGTCCGGCTGGATATCGTTCAGGGTTTTGCGTATTCTCCGGACGGTCAGGAAATGGGCCGTCAGGATATTCCTGCCCATGCTGCCCAGGGGAAGAATGTGGATGGTCTGGTTGCGCATCCGGATGGTTTCCGGGGCAGAAACGGCTTTGCTGAGGGTGATCCAGTGGATGTCAAAATCTTCCTGAGATTCCAGAGCATGAAAAAGGGAAAAAATCCAGGGAATCGTACGCCGGTCCTTATTACGGAAAGACGTCAGCAGCCGGCCCAGAGGGAGGTCCGCTGCTATGGCTAATACGGGACGGAGGCGTTTGATCGGCATGGATTGGAAAGAGGAGGCAAGGTTAGCAGGTGGGTAAATGCTCCCGAACGATGGAAGACGCGAACGGAGGCTTTCCTTCCGGGCGGATGGAGGAAAAAAGCAGTTGCTCCCATTCCTGGTTTACTGCGTTGGGGGCGTAACAGGCTTCCCATTGCCGGAGGCCCTTATTCCCCAGTAGTTTGCGTGTTTTTTCGTCCGTCAACGATTCCACGGCTTTTTCCAGCGCGGAGGGGGAGGTGTTTTTCAGGACGATTCCCCCCTCCAGGGTGGAAAGAGCTCCTGCGTCCGGAGCGAACCAGGGAACGCCGCATGACATCGCCTCCAGAATGGAGAGAGGCTGCTGTTCCTGATAAGAGTAAAGGAAAACGGCATCGCTTTCCATAATGGCGGCTTCTACTTCCAAACGGGGGAGCCTGTAGAGAATCCTGAATCTGGGGTCATCCCCGATGGCTTGTTCCATTTGTTCCGCGTAGGCATTGTGCTGGGGAATGAGAAAAAGAAAAATAATATGCCGTAGATGGGAGCGTTTCACATGGCGGATGAAGAGAAGCTGCCGTTTCCTCATGCTGGCGCCGGCAGGGCAAGTGAAAACGGGGGCGGAGGAAAGTCCGTATTTTTCCCGGAAAAAAGGAGCGATTTTTTTCAGAGCCGGGAATGTGTTGGGAATGCAGGAGTAATGGGCAAGTTTGCTTCTGGATGCGCAGTAATAATCAAAGCTCTTGAACAGTGTCCCGTAAGGATCGAGAAAAACGAGACGGTTTAACGGTGATTTCCGGCATACGTTGAGGATGTTCCTGCGTATTTGAAAAAAGGAGCAAAGCCATTTTTTCAGGCCGAAGAAAGGAGGGTAATTGAAGCGGAAAAAAGAGCGGAAATTGGTAGCTGCACCATGGGAGCGGAGGAAAAACGGAATGCCTGAATCCCGTGCCGCGTCCAGCAATTCTTCCCGGCACCAGTCCGCCCAGGAGTGGTAGATAATAACATCCGTCCGGAAATCTTTCAGAAACCCGTCCAGGTATTCCCTTAAACGGGCACTGTCCTTCGTCAGGGTGTCCGGCAGGGTTGTGAGAGGGCTGTATTGGTGGGAGCGGAAGGACTCATCCGGTGAATCCAGCGGGCGGGTGAGGACGTGGATATCCCAGTCCAGGGAGCTCAGGCTGCAGGCCATTTCATAGGCAGCCATGCCTACGCCTCCTTCCTCCGGAGGAAAAACATATGTAACGATGAGAACCCTGCCCTTGCTCACAGGCGGTAATGTAGATGAAAAGAAAAAATAAAACAAGGACACTTTATGGAACTGTTTCGGTCCATGGAACCTGTAAAAATGAGGAATTTGTTTTTTATCCGGTGAGCGGATAAGGAGGCGTCATGGGAACAGGCGATTCTGCCAGGTTTCTATCCCCTGTGAAGGCCTGTTGGCTGAGGCTTCATAAAAAGATATTGATGCGGCAGGATGTTGTGCTAGATTGGCACCGCTTTCCGTACCCGTATAGCCGCAATATGCCGTTGGTATATTGCCGGTTGAATAAATAATCCGGTTATTAATAAAACAGATATTTTTAACTTCTCCCGGGAAAGGATAAGGATGATGGAATAAATAACATGGAAGAATCCCGCGTAAAGAAAAGCCTGTTGAACGCCAGGGTCAACCTCATTTTTTATGTTTTGATTCTTCTCATTTCCTTTTTTTCAAGAAAGATATTCTTGAATTGCCTGGGTGCCGATTTTGTCGGTTTGACGGGAACATTAATGAGTCTGCTGAATTTCCTCAATTTGGCGGAACTTGGTATAAGCACGGCTATCGGGTATGTGCTTTACAAGCCGATCTTTGAACATGATGAGACCAGGATTAATGAAATTATCTCCGTGCTGGGATACATGTACCGGTGGATAGGGCGGATAATCATTGCGGCTGGAGTAGCGCTTTCCTGTTTCCTGCCGGTTATTTTCCCTTCCACAGGTTTTTCCTATGGAATCATTTATTTTGCTTATTATTCCTTTCTGGCCTCTTCCCTGATCGGGTATTTTGCCAACTACAGGCAGACCCTTTTGGGAGCGGACCAGAGGAATTACGTAGTGGCGTTTTATTTCCAGACGGCATCCATCATCAAAATCATATGCCAGATGCTGTCTGCATGGTATACGGGAAGCTATTATTTATGGATAGGGATAGAGCTGTTCTTCGGCATTGTTTATTCCTTCATCCTGAATTGGAAGATCAATCAGGTCTATCCCTGGTTGAAGAGCAATGTGGCCCTGGGAAAGGAGCTGTTCAAAAAATATCCTGAAGTCACTAAATACACCAAGCAGTTGTTTATGCATCGGCTGGGAAGCTTTTTCCAGTTCCAGGTGACACCGTTTCTGGTATATGCCTTTGTTTCCCTCCAGATGGCGGCCTACTTCGGCAACTATTCCACCGTTGTGGAGAAACTGCACCTTCTGGTCAATAATCTGCTCGGCAGTACGGAAGCCAGTGTGGGCAACTTGATTGCGGAGGGAAATGCGGGAAAAATCCGCAAGGTGTTCAGTGAATTGTTTTCCCTGCGCATGCTGATTGCCGGGACGGTATGTTTCCCCCTTTACCAGCTTTTGGAGCCATTCATCACGCTTTGGCTGGGAGCGGGCTATATCCTTCCCCGGGAAATCATGCTGCTGCTCGTTATCAGGCTGTTCATCACCATTACGCGGGGGGTTGTGGATCAGTTTTTATACGGTTACGGTTTGTTCTGGGATGTATGGGCTCCTCTTGCGGAAAGCGTGATCAACATTTCCGTGGCGATCATCGGAGGTTATTTATGGGGATTGCCCGGCGTTTTGCTGGGGGGCATCTCCAGCCTGATACTTATTGTGGGCATATGGAAGCCTTTCATGCTGTATAACTGGGGATTCAGGAAAAATGTGATGAACTACTGGTTCCAATTCGGTTACCAGCTGGCGCTGATTTTGATTTCGGCCGTGTTCATGGGCTGGATCTGGAAATTTGTTCCTCTGCAGCCTTCCGCGTCTTTCTTTTCCTGGTTTTTATGCGCCTTCCTCATGGTCGTTTCTTATGGAGGTGTGACGGTTCTTTTAATGTATTGCGGTACGCAGGGCATGCGCGGAATGGTGCGCCGTGCGCTGGAGATGGCGGGAACCCGGTTGCCGTGGCGGAAAAAAACTGAATAGGGACGCAGAGGTGTTGCTGGGCATCGGGAATGGGGACGCTGCGTCATTTATGCTCAATCTTCGGTAGTCGTTTCGGCTTCCGGGTCAACAAAATCCTCCACCGCCTC
>ERZ1027221.496-NODE-496-length-27596-cov-9.006572_pt1 | contig 27596 bp, 25 predicted proteins | sample MGYA00519267_ERZ1027221 | MGnify/ENA primary metagenome ERZ1027221 (study PRJEB26926, sample SAMN06164533) | human gut metagenome | biome: ENVO:00009003; feature: ENVO:2100002; material: ENVO:00002003 | host: Homo sapiens | place: USA | collected 2012 ...
CGAGATTTCTGCCTGTCTCGTGGGCTCGGAGATGTGTATAAGAGACAGTATTAGGAAAAAAAGAATAAAGACCTTACACTCGTTTAACAAACTAATAGACGGAGGGCATTATGGAAAATAAATTTCATTACACTACGCAAAGAATGCTTGCCTTGGTGTTTTTCTTTTTGATTGTTATTTTCACAAGGGGGACAACGATCGATGCTTTGGAAACCGTTGACCCAGGAGCGATAAAAGAAAATAATAACTTAGCGCTTTATCACGATAGTGATTCATTAAGAAATATTGAAGTGACAGGGATCGATGGATTTAAAATACTCGATGAGTATTCAACTAAGAAACAAAAAGTACTTGCTTGGCCAAAAGTGAACGATTTAAAAGGGACCTCAAAAATCATTGTTCATTATCAGAAGGTCGGGACGTATTTAGGAAAAGAAATTGATTGTGATCTAACTTTTTCTAACTTTGTAGCGCACGCTGGAGTTAACCAAGAGGGATTAGCTAAAACAATTAATGGCAAAAAGTATTATAATTATTTGCTCTTTGATAAAAACATTTACCGAGGCTTTTTCATGCAGTCAATCAATGTTATGAATGTGAAACTAGAATTTAAGTATGCAGGAACAAAGACAAAAGTAGCTTTGAGTGAGCCACAACCAGAAATTCAATCAAGAATGCGATCAATGAAAGCAGATGGTATTGATTTAAATGATACATTTCTATCCATTTACAGTTTAAATGGACAATATCAGCAACGTGTGTCTTGGTATAATGACAATAATGAATCTGTCGGTGAACGTAATATTGACATGCGAGAATTTGTTGGGTACGAAAAAATGGGTACCTTGCCTTATTACGTGACGACAGACACAGCAAGCGCACAATACAATGCACCAGCTTTGTCAACAAATAGCTTGACGCCTAAAGTGGTCGGGGATGTGCAGAAAAAGCGTATAGTTCAAATGACCACTTCACTGACGTGGTAGGATCTGACACTTATCACCGAAGCGGCGTAACATATACCTTGAAAGGTACTTCACCAACTTTCATGATTGGCGCAAATACCAACAGCATGATGTTTAGCTTTGATAGTGCGTTGCTATGGACGCCACAACCATCAAAGCCTACAAAAGAAGTATTTAACAAAGCTAATACTGAAGAGGCAGCATACAATATTGACAAAAAAGTGATTCCACAAGGATCAGATGTTTATTATCATATTCACCAAAAGTTTGATGCGTTAACAGTCAACACAATGAACAAATACAAATCATTTAAAATCACTGATACCTTTGACAGCAAAAATTTTGATATGGTATTGGATGGAAAAAACTATGATGGCGCATTGTGGTATGTCGAAGCGAATAGTACTTGGAAAAAAGCTGATACAGGAGGAAAATTAACTGTTTCAGGTAATACAGTCACTTATACAGCTTCTGACAGCTTTCTAGCGAACGCTGCAAATTACGGTAAAGACTAAATTTTACAGCTTCATATGAAAGCAAAAAATGATGCAAAAGGAATTGCGCCAAACGTGGCTACTGTGACGTTCAATAATGACCCTGGTAAAGGAACTCAAAAAACGAATACGGTTGAAAATTATTTTCCTCTTACACCAAGTAAAAAAGTGGAACAAAATGGAAAAGATGTCAATGGGCGTAATGATGGCCCTAAAGGTTCAGCAACAGCTCCTTTAAATGCAGGATCTGAAGTACAATATCTAGTCACACAAAAATGGCATACAAAAGGCGTAGACATTGCGTCAGATCATTACAAGCAATTTAATATTCAAGATCCAGTGGAAGCTCGTTTGACGTATAAAGAAGGTTCTGCGCGAGTGATAGATATGAGTACAGGAAAAGATATTACTTCAGAAGGTACACTAACCTATGATAGCAATTCAAGAACGCTGAAGTGGGAAGCTTCCGCTGATTTCTTAAGTAAAAATCTTTTAGATGGACGAGAAATTCAACTGATATTTACAGCTAAAACTCCACTACAATCAGAAAAAAATATTGATAACCAAGCCGTAGCAGCAGTAGAGAATGTTTCTAATAAAACGAATGTTGTGACAATTGGTGTTGATCCTAACTTGCCACAAGTTATTGTTCCTAGAACAGGTTCTACACATTTAGTAACAATTTTAGTGGTTAGCTTAGTATTACTTGTGTTAGCTACTCTTAGTTATGTGGTTCTGAAGTTCAATTAAACAAAAAAACAAGGCTGAAAATCAGCCTTGTTTTTCTATTTGAAAATTGGATTGGCACTAATAAATACGTTGTCTGAAGAAAGTGATCCGTCTGCAGAAACTTCATAAGCATGAGATAACCCAACGATGCTTTGATTGTTGTAAAGTAAGTTTGCGTTATGAGCAGCGCTATCTTTCCACATAATCATGGCATTCACTGCTCCCGTATCTGAAAGGATCTCGTCAACGTAAAGGTAGAAACTATTGATATTTTCTCCTTTAGCGCCGTAGCAGCCTAGACTTTCTAAGAGATCTTGGAAAGTACCGCCGCCAGGTCGAGAATGACTGAAGCTTACTTGTAATTCTTTTGCACGAATATCTGCAGCTTGTTGAACGATATCATTAAATTGCATTGGAGCTGCACCGTTTTGTTGAACGATATCATTAAATTGCATTGGAGCTGCACCGTTTTGTTGACGATAATTATTTAACCATACAAGTTCTTTTTGACGCACATAGTTGTTTAAATCACTTAATGAGATATTTTTGTATTTGAACGTGATCGTTCGATTTTGGTCAACATTATTGATTACTCGTTGGCCGTTTTTATCTACGCTAATGGAAGGATCGTCATTTCTACACAAGAAATAATTTTGATCAGTCATATTTTTCCAAGGAGTAGAGAAGCTATCCCCTTCGTATACTGTTTTTGATTCACTAGAGAGAACAGCGTTGATATCAGCATTTACATGATTAACAGTCACATTAAATTTACGAGTGTAGTTGAAAATATAATTTTGACTTTCAGTCACATTGTTTAAGGTTACTGAATTTGTTGGTTCTACCCGATCGTCTAAAACATATCCTTGAATAGCAGGAGCAGTTAAAGTGACACTTTCACCGTAAGTGACGTTGATTATCTGTTCTTTCAAAATATCAACTCGCCCCTCATTTTTGTAGTTGTTATTGCACAACAAATTGATTTGATGCACTTGATTATAATTGAAGGTGATTGTTGTATTACCTGTGATCGTTTGGCTTTGAGTATCATTACCAATCACTTTGTAGCTAAAATTATCTTTAGCGCCTTCGCTATGTTTAAATGCTTTTGCCTTAGCAGTGTAAGTAGAACCAGAAGTCACTTGTGCTTGATCTGTAGCAATCACTTGACCTGTTTGATTGTCAATATGGTTAATGGTAACCATATATTCTTTTGGCGTTTCAGGTTTGTGTTGCAACCCTTTAAATGCAGCATCTAGACTATTTTTAGCATTATTTACTTGGGCTTGAGAAGCCTTAGAATCGTCTAGTACTTTTTTAGCATTGGATAAAGCAGTCTGAAAATTATTCCAAGATTCTTCTGTAAAATCTCCTTTAGCAGTTGATTTTATTTGGTTGTACAAGGCTTGTAATTCCGTTTTGTTCACAGTAGGAGCTGGTTTTTTCTTTAATCCCTTGTAAGCAGAATCTAATGTGTTTTTGGCACTATCCACTTGTTTTTGAGTCGCTTTTGAGTCATTTAACACTTTTTTAGCATTATTTAAAGCAGTTTGAAATGCGTTCCAGGTATTGTCGGTATAGTCACCTTTTTTCGTTCCCTTAACGCTCGTATAAAGAGCCTCTAAAGCTGATTTATTCACTTGGGGTTTAGAGGTATCCGCGCCATACCAACCAATACCTTCGTATTTCCAACCATAGTCTTTGGTTAACCACTGTACTTCTTTCCAACTTGCAGTGTAGTGGTGAGAACCACTAGTAACACCTTTAAGGAAGAGTCGATAGATTGGTTTATTATTTTTTTCGGCAGAACGCCATGCAGGCCCTTCATAAGTCCAGCCGTAATTTTTGGTCAACCATTTCACTTCATCCCAACTAGCTGTGTAATGGTGATCACGAAGGCCTTTATTGTATAAGCGATAGACAAGATGACCACCGCTAGTCGGTGCTTCCCAAGCGGGGCCTTCATAATTACCCCACTTAATTTTCACTAGGTGATCACGTTCTTTTGTGCTAGAGGTGTAGAAATGTTCATGGTTATTTGGATTATAAAGGGCGATACATGACGTTCGTTGAAGCAGCGTCAACAGATCCAGCAAGAGCAAGTGTGGCAGCAAATGTTCCAATAGCTAAAACAGTTTTTGGGTTTAATAATTTCATATTTTCAACTCCTAAAAATTAGTTAAAATCGATTACAAAATCATTATATATCGGTAAATCGATATGGTCAATAAAAAAATTAAGAAAAGCCTCATGTATTTCTGGCTTTTCTTAATTTGTTACTTAGTTGAAGCGTTAGTATCAATGGTTTCTTCAGCTAATTTGTTTAATTTTATAGCATTGATGAATCTCATATTGTCTATACTAGAGCGCTTATTTGCGAGATCACTGACCGTAGTTAAAGGTACGCCAGATTCTATAGATATAGAACGAACTGATTTACCACTATCAAACAGCAACCATTCGATTTTCTTTTTATCAGCGTACATTGCAATGCTCCCTCTTGATTTTTTCTTTATTATAGCTCTTTTTTGTAATAAATCACAATATCAAGAGAGAAAGTTTTTATAGAAAGGTGGGAAATTATGAGTATCCGTTCCCCGTGTATCAAAATGAGGTTTGTTGCTACTTTCGTTATTTGATATACTAAAATAAAACAACGAAAGAAGGAATAAAATGAAGAAAAAGCAACTATGGTTTGTCTCTATGTTTGCAATATTTTTTATTATTTTAAGTGGATGTTCAAGTAATAAGAAATCGGAAGCTAAAGAAGATAATAGTTTATTGCAACCAGGAACTGTTTGGAAAGAAGAAGTAGGTGGTCTTGTTAATAATTTGAAAATTATAGACGATACTACATGGGAATATTCTGAAAGTGTATGGCATCCAGATCCTGTACTAATATCAGTTAAGAGACAAAAAGACTATAAAGGTTTAGAAAGATACAAAATAGTAGATTCTGCAGGTATTAGCGACTTTATCAATAAACCAGATTCTTTATTTATCGTTGTTCCTTACGAGAAAGATGGCGTAAAAAAAATGGTTTTTCTTGGATCTAGTAAGGATGAAAAACGAACGAAAGAGAAATTAATTCATGATGGATCACAATCAAATAAATACAAATTACAAAAGACTAGCGAGTGATTGCTAGTCTTTTTATTTGTCCTGAAGGAGGAATCACAGTGGCAAAAGCTAAAACGCCATTTGAAAAAGCTGCGTCTAAAATCTTAGAACGTCGTGGTGTTTCTGAAACACAGTGGAAACAAGAAGTCCTTGAAAAAGCACAATTTGACCTATTACGGGGAAAAGACAAGGACTTAGAAGGATATATCTATCAACGTGAACGTGAAAAGCTTGTTTTCGATGAAATTATTAAACACTAAAAGGAGCGAACAATTTTATGTTTGAATCAATTACAATGAATTTTTTAACACAACCGAAAGTAGTAGCTGCGGTTGATATTTTTAGAGCATTACAAACTGCAGCAACTAGTTTAAAAAACAATTTGATGATTTTTGCTGGTGTTGCGGCCGTTGCTTCCATTGTTATTGGGGGGCTTTTCTTCCTATTTGGACGAAGAGGAGCTGAAAACGGGAAGATGCACGTAGGTTATGTATTGATAGGGGTAGGTGTTATTCTAGGGGCTGCTTCTATCATAACTTCGTTATTTGGATTATTTGGGCAAACACCTCAAGGATTATAAGAAAGTAAAAAAGTAGGAGTAAGAAGTAGTCGATACTTTTTACTCCTTTTTTATGAAAGGAGAATATTCATGTACTTTACGATTGCAGGCAATACCAAAACAGATAAAGAGTTAATTAAAAAAGCAACGAAGGAAGTAGGAAAGCGGACTTCTTTTTTACCGAAAACAATTAAATATTCTGTCATTGAAACGGAAGAACAGCTACATGTGTTAGGGAAAGTACTGGAACACGAAAGTTGATCTTCTGTTAAGTTGACTCTCACGTTACATGACACAGAAGGAAAAATAGAGAAAGCTGGTACAGAATACGTTTTTGGCCCGCTGGATTATCAAATTTCAGAAGGTTTCTATCCTACATTGATGGATTTAATCCGCCTTGATGTGTTTAAAGAAACGGATGAAACTATGAGTGTGGAAGAGTCTTATCGAAACGAAAAACTTTTACAAGTTTTAGAAGAAGAGTTAGAGAGCGACCACAGAAAAGTGAATCAAGGGAGTGAAGTCGAAGTAAATGAAGAAGTACCATGGGAACGACCAATATTTCCAAAGAAGGAGTCAAAAGAAAAAGAGACAGTCTATGTTGACGAACAAGCTGATATTCCGACTCAGAAATCGATATTTGAGGAAGAGAACGATGTGATGGGTCAGTTGGAGGTAGATCCCTTTGAAGAAACAATGGAGGATGAAGAGACGGCCGAAGTAGAAGTTGATCCAGTTGAAGCTAATGAAGAGTCAACATGGACTGAAGGGGATTCTCAGGAATATATTGAACCACTTATCAGTGAAGAAGTAGAAAAAAACGAAATAGAGATACAAAAGGCAACTGTATTTGATTATATTTTGGATCGATATCCGCCAGAGCATGAATGGATGAAAGAAAAAAACAAATTATTTTTAAATGAGCTTTATTCGAAATATCAATTACCCCAAACCTATCAAGCATTTTTAGAGAGTAAAGAAGAATTAATCTCACAGGGTAAAGGCACACTTTTAGAACAGTTAGAGTCTGTCCAATCAACAAATTGGCATGAGCTTGCACAAGAAGATTTATTAGCCACCTTTGAAGAACGTCAACAAGAAACAGATCAAGAAATTAATGAGTATGCGACGGAACAGTCGTCTAATTGGGAGAAAGCAAAAGAGGAACTAAATAAAGAAGAACAGCGAGTGATTGAAGAAGAAGTACAAAAAATTAAAGAGCGATACGAAAAGAAACGCGACAATGCGTATTCCTTGTGTGTAGAAAAGATCAATAATTTTACTCAGACGAATCAAGAAGCGTTATCGAAAGAAAAAGAAAACTTGTTAAAAGAACGTATAAGAGAACGAAAAGAAGAATTTTATCAAGGTTTGCGTACAGATAAGCTAAAGATTAGCAAAGAATTAAATGAGCAACTGAATAAGCTCTATCAAATAACAAGTGAAGCTCTTATGGAAAAACACGAGCAGATCCAGCAAGAATTACAAGTACAAATTCCAAAATGGAAAAAAGAGTATAAAATTTACCAACAAGAATTGAAAGAACAAGAAGAAAAACAACGGCAAAAAGAAAAAGAGCGTGAACAATTAGAACTAAAAAAACGGAAACAGGATCTTGCGGAACAACAAATGGCGATAGAAAAACAACGGTTAGAGCAAGAAAAGGAAAAAGAAGCAGCTGCTCGTAAGGAACGTCAAGAACAAATGGATACATTGCGACAAGCACAGTTAAATTATCTAGCACAACCTCAACCAGTAGCTGCTGTTCAAACGCCAGTGAACAACCAAGCAAATTTAACTCCTTCACCACAGCGTTCCTTTAACGGATGGATGGTGGGATGTATTGCAAGTTTAAGCTTGCTTCTAGGTGGAGGAACAGTATTTGCTTTTAATCATATCAATCAATCTTCACAGGCTGATTCTGTGGCCACAACGACGTCAATCAAGGAAGAAGCCCAAGAACAAGCAAGAAAAGAGTATGAACAACAATTAGAAGAATTATTGAATCGTACCAATCAGTCAACAACAGAGTCAAGTATGGAAAATAGCAAAGAGAGTGATCTTAGTAAGGCTAAAGAAGGATCAAGCGATTCAACTGTACAATCAAACACTTCCGAAAGTTCAGAATCAAATGAGGTGAAATAATGCGTGTTAGAGAAACAACGAGACGAAAAGACAAACGATTCAATTTAGAAAAGAATAGGTATCTTTCTCATTTCTATCGCTATACTCCTTCAGGAGAAGAGCTACCAGAAAAACATGACAAACGTATTTCTCAAAAGATTTTTTATAGTGGCTTAGCTTATCTTCCTTTAAACTATGTTGTTACAAGAATACCAGAAGCATTTCATCGATTTGAGATTATTCCAGGAAGTTTACAAGGAGTGAATATTTTTCAGTTACAAGAAATGCCGCAGTTATTCCATTTTGATTCAACTGGTTTTTGGAATCCTTTGACCCCAACAACAAGTTTAGGCACACGTTTAGTTGTTTCTACGATTTGTGTTGTTCCAGCTGTACTTATGGGATTGAAAATGGACATGTGGTTTCGTCCTCTAGCAGATGGGCAAAAAGGAGATAACCGATTAAAAACGTTAAAGGAAATCCAACAAATTTATCCGCAAATACCAGAATCAAAGGGAGGTTTTCCTGGTTATGGCGGAATACCAATTACTCATTATAAAAAGTACTGGTATATTCAGACGGATACAGTAAATACTTGTATTGTTGGTACTTCCCGTTCAGGGAAAGGACAGATAGAAGTTTTAGCAACCATTGACAATTTGTCTCGTGCAGAAAGACAAAGTTCAATGGTTGTTAATGATCCAAAAACAGAATTATATGTTGCTAGTAAAGATGAACTAGAAGCTAGAGGGTATGATGTGTATGCATTTAATATCACCGATCCACTGCAATCAATGAGTGATAATCCATTGGCACTCATCGTGAAATACTGGAAGCGAGGAGACATAGACACAGCGACACAGTTAACCAATACTTTCACGAATACGATTTATTATGATGCCAACGCTTCAGACAATAAATACTTTAACGAAAATGCGCAAAAAGCTGTCAATGCGCTTATTTTTGCGTTATTGGAACAAGCGGATCAGACAGGGGATTACTCCAAATTAACACCGAATAATCTCGTCGAACTTCTTTCTGAGATTGGTGGTTTTAATTACCAAGATCCTGATAATGAATTCAAGCAGCTCAATGCTTTAGATGAATTTATGAATCAGTTACCACCTGGAAACATAGCAAAAAAACAATATGGGGCAACAAAAATTGGTTCTGATAAAGCGAAAGGCAACATTCTATCGACAGCGATCACAGGACTAAATCCATTTACACTGACGAAAATTGCGAAAATGACTTCTCAATCAACCATTGATTATAAGTCCATTGGTTTTCCGAAGTATTTGGATCTCAAACTACACGAGAGTCTGTTAAACCAGCGAATTGTTGTAGAGTTTTATCATCAAGGAAAAAAATTTCATGAGGAACGTGTCAAAGTAGGCTATAGAGGTTTTTGTGAAATTAACTTTGATTGTCATTTAGAACAGGGAGATCATGTTTGCTTAAAATATGATCATCGAGGAAAAGAATATGTTGCTTGGTATGAGTTTTCTCAAAGAGTATTGAAAGACGAAGAGGGAAATATCGTTTATCGAAAAAAACGAGGAGAAACCCATTTGCCAGAATTAGAAAAAGAAGCCGTTCTAACATTAGATGAGGATAAAAGTAACTTATTAGTAGAGTCTATTCGGATGCACTATACCGGTAAACCAATGGCTATTTTTATGCTCACACCTGATTATGATCCATCTAACCATATCATTGTTAGTATTTTTCTTAGTCAGTTGTATAAAGAATTATCTACGCAATGTGTTAAGACTAAAGGAGATAAATGTCACCGTAGGATTCATTTTATTTTAGATGAATTTGGGAATATGCCACCAATGGATAATATGGAAGGAATCATGACAGTCACAGCTGGTAGAAACATGTTGTGGGATCTGTTTATTCAATCTTATCAGCAACTTTATGCGAAGTATGGGGAACAAAACGCAGCGATTATCAAAGAAAATTGTCAGACACATATTTATATTATGTCGACAGACGATAATACCATCGAAGAATTTTCCAAAAAAGTGGGGAATAAGACGGTTGAACAAGAAAACAGTACCATCAATTCATTAGGTATGAATACTCATATCAATCGCAATGTTGATTCAGATCGTATCTTAACTCCTGAAAGAATTTCTACTTTTTTAGAAGGTGAAACGATTGTGCTCGCTCCTTTAAAACGACAAGATTTGAAAGGGCATAAAATACGGCCGTATCCTATTTTTAATCATGGGGAAACGAATCTTCCTTATGCTTATCAATACATTGAAGATTTCAATCCATCGTGGGATATCAATGATATAGACATACATTGTACACATGCAGACCTTGATTTGAAGTCTTTACAAATTGATTATGATTATTTCCTACCAGATGAATATGCTAGAAATCTCTATCATAGACTGCATGATCAATTAGAAGAAAAAAACGAAGAAAATATGTTTTATAAAATCGTTCAATCTCTTGAAAATGAGACAGCCCAAAAATTATTAATTCAATTTTACGAAGAACAAGCAACGGATCGTCTTCAAGAATATGTTGAAAAGTTGATCAAAAATGAAGAAATTTCTGAAATGATTGGGAAACGGTTGTTATTGGAAGCTGAAAAGGCGGTGAAAGAATGATCATTGGAGGAATTTTTTCTGGCATAGCCGACTGGTGGTCAGGTTTATTCGGAGAAGGGGATGCAAACCCCAAAACCGTAACGAAAGTCTTACAAGATTATGGTAATTATCTGCAGTATCAAGATGTGTTCAGTTGGATTTGTAATACTTTTTTATGGGGGTTGATTAAAGGGTTATATAATCTCAATACTTTACTAGAAAAAACCATTTATCAAAGCTTTGATTTAAAAGACTTATTGAACGCCGCTGGGGTAAATGAACTGTTTCAAAGTTTGATTAGTAAGGTATTGGCTCTTTTTTGTGTCGTCACATTAATTTATTTAGGCTTGAAATTTTTTATGAGTAAACACCCACCGAAAGTCAAAAATATCTTGGTTAATTTATTTATGGCCATGATCTTGATTTTTGGTGGTAGTTCTTTAATCGATGAAGGGTTAAATATCAGTAAAAACTTTTATGGAGACGTCACTGCAGCAAATAAAGCAGATAAATCTGGCTCACCTGCTTTTCAAATTATTCAAAATAATGTGATTGATGTCAGTACATTACTAGCGACTGACCCGAATAAAGTAGAATCCTTACCAACAGATAAAAGAAATGCTTTAACAGCGAAAAATTTTAAAACAGCGAATATCAATGGGATTATTACTCCTAAACAAGCTAAAGAAATGGCGGATAAAGATAAGAGTAGTTTATCAGATTTACAAAAGGATCGGTTAAGAGCGTTACAATACCGACTGGAACTGGATGATTATGGAAAAGAAATTCCTGTGCAAATCAGTGATGAAGGCTTAGCAAAGTATGTATACACTTCAGGTTATCGCCGATACATTAGTAGTCCAGGTATTATTTTAGCTGGTGAATCTTCTTTATCGGTAGCCTATTTATTTATCCTATTTACGATCGTTACTTGCATTATTGAGCTGGTATTTAAAAAATTCTATTTAGTGATTGCCGCGTCAACGGACTTTGAGACAGGCCAACGGATGAAAAGTGCGATAGAAGATATTTCTCAATCCTTCTTGTTATTGGCGTTTACGATTTTAGAATTACGAATCTATACATTAATGCTGTCAGGTATCGGTGATTTGCACGCAGCAGGCAAGATCAACGGATTTTTGTATGTTGTCGCTTTAATTGTACTAACCATTGCGCTATTCAAAGGCTCTCAATCTGTTACGAAGATTTTCGGTGTTGATACAAGTCTGAAAAACGGCAGCAATTCTCTTCTTAGCATGTTTGCCTTAGGAAATATTGCGAAAAATGTGGGTAGCGGAGCTAAAAACCTTGCAAGTGCTGGTAAGAGTGGTTTAAGCAATTTAAATGATATTCGTAAAAATGGATTTGGCAATCGAAAAGATGGTACTCCTGATAACGGGGAAGAACAACCAGACGATAAAGCTACAACAGTACCTAATAGTAAAAAGACAGTTTCCGAAATGTTCGGGAAAGCGAAGAATGGTGTTTCTAAAGCCGCAGAAGGTCTTGGTTACGTCAATGAACGTGGGTTAAAAGGAACAGCTGAAGATCTTACAGAAAAAGCCAATGACACCTTAGAAGAAAAATTAGACGGCACGAGAGCCAAAGAATTGGCTGAAGCTGTGAAGAATCCGTCCGAAGCACTAGAAAAACAAAAAGAAAAAGCTTCAGAAGTCAAAGAAGGACTAAAAGATGCGTATGGTGAAGGACAAGTCAATGCAGCAGTGAAGGCAAATACAACAAGTGAAAAAGAAAATCAAGAAGGTGCAGCGATTCCTTCAGCCAAAGATCACCAAGATGAGTTACATTCTAACGAAAATTCGATCGGAGAAAAAGATTCAGAAGAAGGACAACATGGTCAGTTACCAAAAACCGATCCAGAACAATATCGTTATAAATCTAACATTAATTCTGAAAACGAAAAACGCATTTCAGATTTACCAAAACGAAATAAAGAAGTACAAACGGATGAGGATTCCATCGACCTGCCAAATGATAATGGCATCGAAGTTGGAACTGAAAAATCAACGAAAATTGGTTTGCCTAAGACACAAAATTTACCAATGAAAGATAGTCGTTTGAATCAATTCAAGGAGAATGATCAAAGCTTTGTTCACCAATCAACTGCAGGTAATGTTCAAATGAAACCAAGTCGTTTGCCTGAAAATGGAAATCTGACAACTGTTTCTTACAATTTATCTGAAAGTGGGGAGACAGGGAATGCGTCCGTTCAAAATGTTGTGACAAGAGAAGCTGCACCACAACCTATTCAAAAAGTTCACACAGGTTACAAGCCAGCAAATGTGGCATTTACTGCACCAACAAAAATAAATGTGACACGAGAAACTAAAAACAGGAACAATGAATTGAAAGAACAACTATTGCGGGATATCAAACAGGATATCAAACCATAAAAGGCCTACAAGTTAGGCCTTTTTTCTATGTATGAAAAGGAGAAATCATTTATGGATAAATATATTAACATGAAAAATCCTCCAAGATTTAGTGGGGAATGGAAGTTTTTCGCCTTTTTCTTTTTAGATCTATTAACGCTTGGTGGTTGCTTTTTTTGGGCGAAAATAGTCAATAATCTTGTCCACTTACCACTCTTTTTTGCACTCTTGAATTATGGCTTATGGATTGCGATAGCTCTAGTGATTGTTTGGCGACCCTATAATGACCCAGGTCAACGCCAGATTTTTGCGATTATCGAATCTATTTTTTTTACGGACAAGAACCATTACCATGCCCTAGATCCTAACCGAAATTATCATGGTACGTATAAGGAGGATGAATAAATGCGAGTCAAAGGACAAAACTCTGTTGATAAGAAATCCATTTTTCAGTTTGGAAAACCAGAAGAACGATCGATCTTGGATTTATTTCCTTATAAATCCTGTACAGAAGAGGGGGTCTTAGTTACTAAAGAAGATCATTTTCAACGTTATTATCGTGTAGTTTCCACTGACGTGGAGGGATTAAATGAACAAGAGAAACTGGAACGAATGAATCATTTGACCACCGTCATGCGTACGTATGTGCCAACAATTAAGTTAGTTAGTTTGACCACAGAAACGGATCTAACGGAGCAAATCGTACAAAAGCGGCAGTTATTAGATAAGAATCGTATGGAACAATCCTTAGGAAGAAATCTACAGCGATTAAGAAAATATGAAAAGAAATTAGTAGAGGAAATCCAGGAATTGAAACGAGCAGAACAGGAACGTCCTGACTTAAGCTTCTTTTTCATCATTGAAGGAAAGACAATCAAGGATTTACAAACCAGAAACCGTCAATTAATGCGATCCAGTGGCATTTTAGGGTTAAAACCGCTCTACAAAAAAGAATTGATCAAGATTCTTTATCGAATGAACAATATGAATGATGAGTAGTAGTTGACTGAATATAAAAATAACAACAATTATATGGATGTGATAAAATGGAGGAAAACATGTCAGATAAAATGAATAATAGCTATCATAACAAAGCAATGCCTAAAATTGAAAAAGGAATGTGGCAAGTAGAGGATCATACACAAGGTGAAGAATGTGTGGAGGAATTGATGTTTATGATGAAAGATAAATATCATGAATTTTCTTTAGGATTATCAACTGTTTTAAAGTGTTTAGCAATTGCAGAAAAAGAAGGGTATGTTCCGCCTTTGTCAGATGATTGGTGGCTTCAAATTCGTCAAATTTGATGGGAAAGGGAGATCGAATGGATTTTTTTAAAATTAAAGTAGGATTTAGTAAAGTGCATAGGATAACGCCTGCTAACTATGAAAAACAAACAAAAAAAAGAAGACCGTACGTACTAGAAAGAGAAGGAAGGGATTCTTATTATGCCGTTTGTCCGGAGTGCGATAATCCAATTCAAATTATTGGATTATATAAAGAAACACGGGAATCTGGAAGAAAACCATATGGCAAGCATCATAAAGGTACAATTCCATATTTAGCTAAGTATTCAGAAGAAGACTATTTGGAATGTCCATTTTCTAACTCTAAGTGGAAAAAAACGTCTGGAAGAAGAAGTACAAGTAGCCCACTAGCAAATCGTATTCTTTTAACATTAGAAGAACAGTTTGATCGTATTATTTATATATTAAAAAAACAAACTGGTCTTCTTATCAACAAAAAATTAGCAAAAGAGATGCTTATCACTTACTTAAAAAACGAAGGGTGGTTATACAAGGAAGCAACTTTAAACAATCTTCCATGGATTTTTGGACAATGTAGTCCTGCGATTCCTCTATTTGGAAGGATGATTCAAAAAAATAGTGAGCTTCATCAGGTAATTCAAGAAAATTGTCCAGAAGTTCAATTCGTACCTGCATCTTTTTCTTCTGATTACGTTCAAATAAAGAATCAGGAAGGAATGTTTGTTACACTGTATTTTACCTTTTTAAATCACGAAAAATGCGTTGTAGAAGAAGAAATACATGAAACGATGGATTTTTTAGTTTTTAGAGAGAATCGATTGGAAGAAGATGACATAATATTCAGTAAAACTTTGCCTATTGAATCAGTGTACTTTTCAAATTTAGCTTTATCTAAAAAATATGAAGACAATCGAAATCAAGAGTTATTAAAATTGGCAAAGAATATGATTCATTTGTATGTCTCAAAATAAATAATCACTCGTAAAAAGAAGTCAGCGAAGTCTATTTTAAATAGACTTCTTTTTTATTGATTTAGGCGTTCATTGCCCAGCCTATTTAGATAGGTGATGAATAAGAATGGAGGAAGCAAGTAGATGAATAATCATTTTCAATGGTTAGATGTAATAGACTGTAAATTTAGTGGGGGAGTAGTCGATTCAAAAGAAGAATTGGATAAAAAATATCCACACGTATTCATTCTAGGCAAATTAGGAAGAGGAAACACTGTGAATTTAAGAATGAATCCATCCAAACGAGGTGAACGTTGATGCTAGAGACAATCAAATCAGTTTTTGCACCACAGGATAATCAAAAGGTACTTGATCCGTTAAAACAACTAGGAAATCGGGAAATCGAAATTTTAAAATCCAAAGGGTATGATTTAGATTTTTTAAAACAAGTGATGCCACAAGGTGGATTAAATTTCGATGAAGAGTATGTGACCTATGGAAATGGTTATTCACGGTGTGTGACAGTTTATCACTACACAAAAAATCCTACTCTTTTTTGGTTGGCCAATCTCATGAACAATCCTCATACAGTGGCCACACTCGATGTTAGCACAGATGAAAAGCAAAAAGTGATTGATCAAATCAATCGTGCCTTAGATGAATTAAATGATCGATCAGATAATGAACGAAAAGCGACTGACCGAAATAAAAGCGCGGAAGAATACCTGGAACTAGCGGAATATGCCCGAAAATTGACTTCTAATGGGGAAATTTCTAAACAAGTCAAAGTGAGAGTACATGTTTACGGAAACACGATTCAAGAAGTAGATGAACGAGCGCAGGAACTGATCGAAAATCTCAAAGGGATGGATTATCGTGCGGTGACTTATCTGCATAAAACCAAACGAGATTGGCAATCGATGTTTACCATGTTCGATGAACAAGCTGAATGGTTCGGAAATATCAAAGGGCAATCACTACCATCGTTAAACATTGGCGGAGGTTTCCCGTTCCACCACCAAACGCTAAAAGATCCAGGAGGTACACAATATGGGGAAACCATGACAGGCGGCCCATTTGTCTGGAATGCGACGTATAAAAATAGTGTACGGTTGTCTACTAATACCTTGCTTCTAGGAATGATGGGAGCTGGTAAATCGACCGTTCTTAAAATGATCGCGGAAGCCCATTTAGCTGCAGGAGACTTTATTTGGGGCTTTGAAAAGGGAAAAGACTTTATTCCTTTCTTAAAGGAATATAACGGTATTATGGTGCGCTTAGACGGATCTGACGGGATGATCAATCCTTTAGAAATATTTGCCACACGGACGTATGATGAAGCATCCAGTTTATATGACGATGGATCAGTCAAAGATTTGAAGATCAATGAAGCAGCGTCTTATCAAACACACTTAGACAAAGTGGTCTATCAGGTACAGTTAGTGAGTCCTCAGCTAAAAGGAACGATGAAAGCAGAATTTAAGACCTACTTAAATCGTTTTTATGAAGAGTATGGAACAGTACCACGCGGCTTTACTTCCTCAAATTCGCGTTCAAATACGGAGACGCAAGTCACAGGGAAAGATCCAGAAGCTTATCCGACGTTCAAAGAATTTTTAGACTTTTTAGGACAACTGGAATTACCAGGTGCTTCCCAAGAGAAAAAGAATCGAAAAGAAGAAATGGAATCAATCGTAGAATCCTTATGTGAGACGTATGGCATGATTTTTGATGGTCACAGTACGATTCGACACCTTGACCAACAACAGTTGGTCTTTTTTGACATTGACTCTATTACAGGTTTAGATCGTGGGGTACAACAATGTCAGATGTACATGGCTATGACGTTGATTTGGAATCAGGCATTGATTCAAGGAAGAAGACAACGACGTTTAATTAAAGAAAAACAAATGGAAGAACAAGACTTCAAACGCTTCTTGGCGATGATTGATGAGTGCCATAATGCGATTAATCCAGATTTTATTGAAACGGTAAATTATGTCACAAACTTTCAACGAGAAATGCGTAAAGTAGAAGCAATGACTGTTTTAGCTACACAATCCCCACAAGAAATGGTGCCAGAAAATATGTCTTCTGATAACTTCTCGAAACTGAAGAAAGTCTTTGAATTTTCTTCTACGAAGATCTTTATGCGTATGGATGAATCTATTTTACGTCATATAGAAGGATTAGTTGGTAAATCAATGACGAACTCAGAATTAGAATCCATTCCTCAACAAAATCAAGGAGACGCTGTGATCAATTTTGGCTCAAAAGAAACCATTCGTGTTCATTTTAGTCCGAACAAACGTCAATTAAAATTGTTTGATGGAGGAAAATAATGGAAAACCAAAATGAAAGTTTAATCAAGCAGTATGTTAAGCGTCGTGCAAAGCGACGCTTATTTTTGTGGTTGTTTGGTACTTCTGCAGGTTTGATTACTATTTTGATTACTATTTTGATTACTGTGTTCGTGACCCTTTTTCTAATACTTGCGGCGGGTTCGATTGATAATTCTGATTCAGATTCAAGTAGTGGTGGCGAAGCTTTTACAGGAGAATATTCGGAAGGATTACCCATTTATAAAGAAATCAAAGGAAGAGGCCCTTTTTCTGATGAGATTGCGCAATATGCCGTAGGTGCAGCAGTAAAATATAAATTATTACCAAGTGTGATTCTTTCGCAATACGGTTATGAATCAGCGTTTGGTACGTCGGCGTCCGCAAGAAATGATCTCAACTATTTTGGGATTACTTGGTTTGATGGGTGTCTGTTTCCTAAAGGAACTGCACGAGGAATTGGTGGCATTGAAGGGGGCTGGTACATGAAGTTTCCCAACTCAAAAGCTGCATTCTCCTATTACGGCTTTATGGTAGCCACACAATCAAATTTTAATGCATGTGTAGGAAATAAAAGCCCTGGCGCAAGCTTATTGATCTTAGGACGAGGTGGTTATGCCGCTGCAGGAATTACTGAAGATAGTCCGTATTATACAGGTTGTATGTCAATTATCACTTCTAATAAATTAACCGAATATGATGAATTCGCGATGAAACATTGGGGTGAAGGTGGTAATGATAATGGCACAATTACTGGTGAATGGACGAATCCATTCCCTGGCAGCAGTTTAGATAAAAGTTCCTTCAGCGGTGGTCAATTATTTGGAACAAATCCAGGCGGTGAATTCCGTCCGAATGGCTTCCATGATGGTTTAGACTTTGGTTCAGTTGATCATCCAGGAAGTGAGATTCATGCGGTTCATGGCGGAAAAGTCGTGTACGTTGGAAATCCTGGTATTTCAGGTTTAGGCGCATGTGTGATCGTGATTAATTACGATGGCTTGAATATGGTGTATCAAGAATTTGCAAATAGTACAGGAAATTCTCGTGTAAAAGTGGGCGATCAAGTGAAAGTTGAACAAGTAATCGGGATACGAGATACAGCACACTTGCATTTAGGCTTCACTCGAATGGATTGGCGTCAAGCACAAGGACACGCATTCACAGATGATGGTACATGGATCGATCCATTACCATTTTTGAATAGCAGCAAAAAATAGATCAGGAGAAAAAATATGGAAAATAAAACTTTAAAAATTGTTTTAACAGCTGCAATTAACGTTAGTTTAATCGGCAATATCGCGTTGTTTTGGCAGCTGAAAGAAGAACAAGAGACAAATACCTTTAAAATTGAAGAAGTGGCTAAAAACGCGTCTGAGAAGCTCAAAAAAAATTCCTCTGAGGCACAGGCGAAGATCGACAAGTTAAATCAAACCATCAATGAGAAAAACCAAGAAATCGATCAGCTGAAGCAACAAGATGGCACAAAAGCAAAAGAGGAAGTAACTGAAGCACAAAGAAAGACGGCAGAAGAGTTCGGTCAATTGGCCATTGATAAATCATTAAGCAGAAATGAATTAACGGAAAAACTAAAAGATGTCGCAACCCAAGAAGTGATCGACAAATTAAGTCCTGCAGACGATGATCACCAACATGATGATTACGGAAGTTACTCTTTTACATTAGGTGACGTGCAAACTTACGCTCAAACAAGCAGTGTAAAAGAGGAACAAAATTTTGTGGTATTTGTTGATTATACAATCGGCAATCCTCAATTTAAAGATGTCAAACCGCAAAAAATAAAAGGTGGATTAACTGTCACTGAAAAACAAGTAGATTGTCAATGGAAAGTCACAGACTTTAGTTATTTCACTCGTTAGGAGGAAGAAAATGAGTAAGAAAAAAGGAGCAAGACAACGTTTCAAAAAACGAAAAAGTTATCTTAGATGGCTGGGAATCTTTATGATTCTCGGCTTTTTGATTCTTGCTAGTCCGATTTACACACATAAAAAGGTAGACATACCAGATGAAGTAAGCACGAACGCATTTTTAAACACGAAGGAACTGACGATGGTTTCAAAAGAAAAAGGAGCGAACCAGCAATTAGTTTTTGAATTTGCGATCGACGATGAAGATCAAAGCTTATTAAAAGAACTGGCTAATCTTAATTATCGCGTAGAAGTAAAGACAGCTAAAGGGGATTATCAAGCAATAAAAGCCAAAGTGATTAAGGTGTCTAATGATTATTTTGCAGTGAAACTATCGCATGTACCAGAAGAATATATTGCCATGCGTTTAACCATTATTCCTGAAAAAATTGATCCAAAAGTGGATATGCAAGAACCACAAGATCTGATTTATTACGTTCACGAAGATAAGGTTAAAGATCAAGTGAAAGATGAAGATTATGAACAACATGCGATGAATTACAAAGTGAAAGGATACAAGAAAGAACAAAAAGCAGCACAAAAACAAATTGAATCCTTCCAAGCAACCATTGATTTGAATGAAGAATTAGTGAAGAAACTAAAAGATCAATTGCCTTATCAAGTTGCAGACGATCAGGAAAATACTGAAAATAAGATTAATAGTTACCAGCAAGAAATTGAAACATCGAAAACGCAAATGAAAGATCAAGAAGAGATCATTCAAAAACTTCAAGAAAAAATTGATCGTATGACAAAAGAAAATATTTAGAAGAATAGGTGGAGTAAAAGAAATGAAGCGAGCGAACTTGGTCGGCAAAGATACTTTCGCTGAGCAGAAAGTATTGATTAAAGCCTATCTCAAAGTTGTAAAAGCTAAAGAAATATGTCAAGAAGTGAATTTATCTAACACAACAATATCTGAGTTGAAGAATGGTAGAAAGAGTTTAGATACCTTAAAATTCAGATCATTTGAAGCTTTGTATTTAGCTGCTAAAAAATATTTTACGGCTGAAAGAAAATAAAAACAGGAGGATTTTATGTGAAAAAAGTATATCAAAAATGTTTATGGATCAGCTATATCACCTTAGGTATAGCTGTTAAAGAGATGGGAGAAAACATTAACCACGATTCTAACACAAACATCAAGCACATAAAACATTTAACACTCCTCCTTTCTGGCTGAAGATTTCAACCAAACAGGAAGACAGCGTATCAATTATAGCATACACTTTTTCTTAAATTCATTTTTCATATGACAAAATATTTCCTTCTAATCGACAAAGTTAGAAGGATTTTTTATTGTCTAAATACACAAATAACCTTAATTTTTAAAGAGCATAAGGAAACGTGGGAACACTTTTTAAAAAAAGTGTTCCAATAGGCTGTGCCTATTACGTTTCTCTAAAACAAAAGTGGGTACAAAATATTCGATTTATGGATAGTGTATGGATAGTAAAACAGCTATACATGGATAGCATATGGATAGACTCCATAGACTATCCATACTTTTTTCGGAGGGTGAAAATGGAAATTAAAGAGATTAAAGTAAGAGGTATTAATAAAAAATATGTTCAAGAAATTGATCATAGATGCGTAGAATTAACAGAACAAACTGGTCAAAAATGGAGTCGAAATGATTATCTAAAACTATTGATTGAAAACGACTTTGAACGTCCTTTAATGGACTACAAGAAAGATCAATTTGATCGTTTATTGGAAAAATTTACAGATGTTCAGCTGCATAATACAAAAGTTTTGGAAGCATACACGAACGAGGTCAAGAACTTAATTGAAATATTAATCGCACATTAGGAAGGAGATAATGTTCTATGGTTAAAGCGATAGAAAAGCATATTACATTTTATGAAGCGCACGATGAAGTTTTAAAACATATTATGGAAACTCAGCCTACGGTAAAAAACTATTCTGAAGCCATTCGATTTTTATGTATGAATTACGATCCAGAAATTGAAAAAAATAATAATATGACGAACGCAAAGTTGAACGCAATGGGAAAGGAAATTTCTATTTTAATAGAAATGGTTTCAGAGTTTGCGGATCTTCATTTGAAAGATACAGGAATATTAATTGGTACAAATTCAACTGTCTATCAAGAAGCAAAAGAGCGTGTGGAAGGGAAAATAAAAGCGAATCAAACGAAGAAGTATTCTCCTAAAATCAAGAAATCAATAAATGAATCTGTTCATGCCAGAGTAGACCCGTTTGATCCAACAAAGTTTTTAAAAAGATAAAAAGTAGAAGGGGAATATGATGAATAAATCGCCTGCAGTCATTCTCACTTGTCAATTTACCTTGCCCAATAAAAAATCTTTTTCAACATACATTGATTATATGACAAGAGAAAAAGCGCTGGAAGAAATGGAACGACGTACGCCTGAAGAAGAACAGGAACTGCAACGAATCAAGAATGCTTTAGAGGATTTTTATATTCCTGAAGGAGAAACTTTTTCGGAGAGTAAGACGGATAAAGAATTCAGCGAAACGTCGAATGAAGCTCAATCTTTGATGGGAAATGGAATCAACTTTGACAAATTAGAGGAACAAGATTTTACCAAATATCTTTCTTATATGACCCGTCACTATGCGTTAGAACAAAAGAAAGAACTGACGCAAAGTGAACAAAAAGAATACCAACGCTTGAACCAAGCAATAAAAAAATATCAAACAGAGCCACACAAAAAAGCTTCAGGAAACCTTCCTGGAGTTTTTTCTATGGCTTCAGACGAAGTGAAAGGAAGTGATCTGAAGGAGATTAAGCAAATCTTCCAAAGAGGACAACAAAAAGGCTCAATCATTTATCAAGATGTTGTCTCTCATGATAATTCGTATCTTGAAAAAATAGGATTGTACGATCCCAAAACAGATACTTTAGATGAAGAAGGATTAAAAGCAGCTGGAAGAAAAATGATGGAGACATTATTCGAGAAAGAGCAACTGAACGAAACAGGCTACTGGATGGCAACGATTCACCGTAATACCAAACATATCCATATTCATTTTGCAGTTGTTGAAAAAGAAAATACGCGTAAACCTTACACGGAGGTTGAAAATGGTGTGAGTTATATCGTACCGAAAGGTAAGAGAAGACAAGCAACATTAGACGCAATGAAGACCAATTATGTACATGAGTTAGAACGTTTTTCTTATGAAAAGGATCGAATGATTGGTATGGAGAAACGAAATTTATTGACGCGGAAAAGTGATTTGCGTAACACCTTAACAAAAGTGGTAAAAGAGCCAGCGCGTTACGATCGACACGCAATGAACTTATTAAATGAAGTATATAAAACCCTACCTGACAAACGTTCGGAATGGCATTATGGGGATGAAAAACGAACCAAACTTTCACCATACACAAGAGAGAAACTCGATGAGTTAACCAAATATGTTTTAACAAAAGAACCTGAATATCAAGAATATATACAGATTTCAAAAGCATTGAAAGAAGAAGCAAAAAGTCTTTATGGGGAAAGCAAAAGAGAATCAAAGGATGCAGAAAAAAATGCTCTCTTTGATTTGAAAAAGCGCACAGGAAATGCCATTCTAACAGAACTGAAGAAACAGGATAGTCGAATAAAACCTTTAATAGAAAGTATGGATCAGATGCAATCTATTTACAATGAACGATCCTTTCGAACGCTTAAACAGTTACCAACGAATGAATACAAATATAGTTACGGAGAATTCATGAAGCGCAGGAAACAATTCCAACAAAGAGTTGTCACGCAACGGAGTTTGCGTCAATTAAATCGAACGATTAATGCCCATGAAGAAAAATACCACGCAAGTAAAGCCTACGAAGAGCAACAACGAAGAATCCAAATAGAACAAGAAAGACAGTAAAGTTAGCGCCTTATTATACTACTTGGGAAATGAATGAAGAGGGGATCAATAACTTCCCGTGTAAAAGCATTGAAGAGTCTATTTCACTCACAGAATGTTAGTTGTTAAGTGAATAAAAGAAGTAAAAGAGTCCTGAACGTAATTGTCCAGGACTCTTTTTTTCAATGAATTGTTTTCCGCCAATTCAATGAGTGGTGCGATTTGCGACTACATTATATCAAAAGAAAGAGAAGGGAGGAAGAAGAAATGGCTTATTCAACGATTGGAGTTGTTGTTGAAAAAAGCAGAGACAATCTCGTTTTTGTGACAGAAATTCAAACAGGCAGAGCTTTTGTCGTCACAGACAAAGCGGCAAAAGCGTATCAAAATGGCGATATTTTAACGTTAAATCTGACTACGAAGACGTTCGTCGATGCGGCAGAAGATTATCCATTTGTTTAGGAGGAAACGGACATGGCAGAAGAAAAAGAACCACTAGACAATAGTCGTTTGGGAAAATCCAAAAGAAAATTAGTACGATTGCAAAATGAATTAAATGATCAAATCGAAAAGATGTTTGAACACCAAAGAAAGACCAACGGTCAACCAATGAACGATAAGAGAAACGGGCATTCTTGGTTTAGGCAACAAGAACGAATCGAAAATAAAGTCCAAAGTCTGAGAGAAGAGATCAAGCAACAAGAAAAACAGGTAGAAAAACTTGAAAGACAAGAAGAGCTAAAGGAAATGGGTTATAACAAGTACGGTGGCCTGGATATGACGATCGAAAATATTCCAAGAATCAAAGAAGAAATCGAACGCTTTGAAAAAGGTGAATCGACTTTTTCAGCTGCCACGATCCGAAAATACCAACGAAAATTGGAAACATTAGAACAGCTGAAAGAAAAATCAGAGAAAGGAAAAGAAAATATTCTTCCTGAAGTACAAGCGATCATTGACAGCGGACGAGTGACGCAATGGAAAAAGAATCCAACTATCTATTTTCTGAAAGGCTATCGAAAAGTCGCTTTAGAACTCAATGAAAACGGGGGATTTGAGGAATCTAAAAAATACCAAGCCACGTCGGAAGAAGAAAAGGCAGCTGTTCGTGAATTACTTGAAGAAGCTACACCTACTGATTCTGTGAAGGAGAAAGAAACCGATCATTTCTATCGAGTAGAATTCAACGAAAATGATCCAGCAAAAGGGTTGAAAAGTTATGGTGGGGAGATCGTAACACTAGAATTGATCGATCAACTCAAAACACTGGATAACCAATACGCCGCAGAAGCAGGCTATTATAAATTCTATTTTGAAGAAGTGAAGAATGGAGAAGTAGTAGATCAGATACGAATGGATCTAGGGGATGGCGTCAATAGTAATCACCCCATCTATTTAGAGTTAGCTAGATTGTGCGAACAAGTACGTGAGAAGGAACAAAAACAAACAGTCAAAAATGAACCTATTTCAAAAGTACAAAATGAGATTAAAGAGACAAAAACAAAACAAAAGGGTTATCAAAAACGAACGGCAGAAGAGATTAAGCAAGAAGTCAAATCACTTTCCCAACAGGCGCTTGATGCGGTGAAAAAGCATACTCATTCACCTGAAGACGTCAAAGAACTTTTGAATTTTATGTCTCGTTTTCCAGAACGATCCTTTAGAAATCAATTATTGATCGAGGAACAATTTCCAGGCGCAACGGCTTGTTTAGGTCGTGCCGCGTTGAAAAAAGAAGGAATCTATATCAAAAAAGGGGAACAAGGGAACAAGATCTTTGTCAGAAAAACGGTCAAAGGATTTTATGAGAAAGGACGTGGCTTTGTTCGAGAAATAGAAGCTACACCAGAAGATAAAAAACGAATCGAAAGTGGTCAAATCGAAGTGATCAAAAAACCTTACTACACGATTGAAAAAGTGTTTGATATCACACAAACACAATTGAAGCCTGAAGACTATCCGAAAATCTTCCCGAACCGCGTCTTTGATTTTCAATTGGATCAAACAGGGCATACAGAACTTCAAGTTGGGATTCAAGCGGTAGCCAAAAATATTGGAATTCAAATTCGAGATATGACAGAAAGTGAAGTCTATCAAAGAGAATTAGGACAAGCACGTGGGGCGTACGTTCGTAACGAATTTACTGGCGAAGAAGAAATCGTCATGAATACTCGAAATACTCCTACGCAGCATTTAGCCACAAGTATTCACGAATTAGCCCATGCTAGAATGCACAAATTTTCAGAATTAGATACTGCAACAAAAGAACTACAGGCAGAAATGACCTCCTATATTGTGTGCAAGCATTTTGGGATGGACACCTCGGAGAAAGCTATTCCTTATATTGCGACATGGACGAAGAATGGTCAGACGTTGGATGATAAGGAAGCTGCGGAACGTGGGAAAATCATGAATGATGTCAGTCGTTTCGCAAATGAATTCATTCAAACCATTTCTAATGAAATCAATCAATACAGAGAAAGAGAACCAGAGATCCAGCCAGCAGAAGTGAAGCAGGATGAGAAAAATGTTGTAGAAACAGCAGAACAAAAGAATATTGTGCTCGTTGGCTCACTTTGGATCGACAAGAAAGACGGGAAAGTCCTGGAAGAAGACACGGGCCGAACGTTACATTTGAAGGATGCGGCGTTTATTGAAGATACGCAGCATAATCAAGTGATTTTAAAAGGAAAAAGTTATGGAAAAGAGATTCAAACGGCGTTACCTTCAGAAGAATTTGCGCTAGGAAATCCATTCCGATTTTCACTTGAAACAGTGTCAGAAGTGGCCAAACGAAAAAATGAAATCTATTATGAACAACAATTGTCACAAAAAGAACGCGTATAAAACAAGTAAAAAAGACTATCTGAAAAACGGATAGTCTTTTTTCTTTTGGGAGGTTTGAAAATGACCGAGAAAAAAATGAGTCTTATTGATCGATGTAAAAAGATCGATATAGTGGATTTTGCTCGAAACAATGGAATGGCTGTAGTCAATAAAGGACGAGACTATCGCTTAGAAGACCATGATTCATTTGTTTTTGATCGAAGAAAACAACGTTTTTATTGGAACAGTCAAAATATTAGTGGCGACATTATTGAATTAGCTAAACTTTTTTTCATAGACAAAGAGATTCAAGACTCTAAGCAACAATTTAAAGCAGCCACAGATTTTATTCTAAAGAATGAAGACAAAACAGAACGAGTAGAAAATCTTCATTTTGAGACAGAAAAGTACAAAGATCACCCCGTTGATTATCAACCACTCACAGAAAAAGGAAGGAATTATTTGAAGGAAGAACGAAAACTGCCCGATTGGTTGATTGATTATGCAGAAAAAGAAGGATTGATCGCCGAACTAAAGCTAAAACATGAACGGCAAAATTTCTTAGTTCAAGACGATCGTTTGGATCATGCGGTCGCCTTTTTATGGAAAGATCCACAGACAAAAGAGACAGTAGGGGCGAGTTATCAAGGAACATTCATTGATTATGAACGTTTTGGTGAGAGAGGCACATATAAGCATATAGATAAAAATTCGACAGCGAATCATGGATTTAACCTAAAGATCGGTGACCCTAAACAGTTAAAATTTTTTGAGAGTAGTATTGATTTACTTAGCTATGCTGCACTGAATCGTGATCAGTTAAACGATACGTGGTTAGTCTCTATGGAAGGGTTAAAACACCATGTGATCAGTCATTATTTTGGTGAGGCAGTATCTGAATTGAGAAAGAAACAAGCCTTTCCTCAATCCATTGAGATTTGTGTGGATAATGACCGTGCAGGACATATTTTCTACGAAAAAGAACAATTAATGGGCGCAGTTGATCCATTTACGAATCAGAAAGTACGTTGTGAACGAGGAATCGCTAATGATTGGCAAGTGCCAAAAGAATACAAAGTCATTTATGAAGAAGTTGCAAAAGAAATGAAAGTTGAACCTGAAGCAATTATGGCCATACACAAGACAGAAAACAATCTGCAATTAACGAACCAACTGGTTTCCGCTCACAAAGTAAATGCGTCTTTTGGTCAGCAGCTTTCTGTTAACGATTCAATAGAAGCTATTAATTTGAAAGATATTTGTAGAGAAGTCGCAAAAGAATTAAAAGGTTGTGAACGCGTGGATGGTACGTACGATTTTGATCGTTTTTATCAAGAAAAAGGGGATATTAATGCTCAGATTCTTTTCTCTTATAAAGCAGAACAATACTACAACTGTCTCTTATACACATCTCCGAGCCCACGAGACATGCAGAAATCTCGTATGCCG
>ERZ1027221.514-NODE-514-length-26912-cov-16.411550_pt1 | contig 26912 bp, 27 predicted proteins | sample MGYA00519267_ERZ1027221 | MGnify/ENA primary metagenome ERZ1027221 (study PRJEB26926, sample SAMN06164533) | human gut metagenome | biome: ENVO:00009003; feature: ENVO:2100002; material: ENVO:00002003 | host: Homo sapiens | place: USA | collected 2012 ...
ATACCGGCACATGGACCACATCGTCCACTACAGAAGATATCTCTACATGATAGAACGTTTGTTTAGTTCCTGTATAAGTCTGGCACCGCATAAAGTCATGAGCGACAAAGCTCATTGTCTCATCCTCCAAGGTGATGAGATACTCCGTACCATCTTCGGATAGCGTAACAGTAGCTATCTTACCACACGCCTGCGAGATGCCCAATGAACCGATTATCGCCCGCATCTTTGACACCAACATCTCAAACACAATAAACTGTTCACGCACCCGGATGGAGTCGATCTCAAGCATCCATTTACCCTTTACGTACTCCCAGATTTTCCATCCGTAACCTGCAAACCCGGACATGAAATCTTCTACCACTTCAGCCACATATTCACCGGCTGCGTTCAATACCTGTTTACCGGTCTTCTTTGCCGAAGCCAGCATGCCTACAATCTTCGCAGTACTCAATATTGCCATATCAATCAGTATTTATCATGTTTTTAAACTCTTCCGGAGCATCAACCTCTTCATAATGTTCCGGAAGCTCCCAAAGAGGCTCATCCAGTTTCTTATTACCAAGGTAGTAAGTATAGCCAAGCCATAGTTCACTGCCAAACACTTTTTGATCCGATATACGACGAAGCACCTTGCCTTCACTCGCTCTTAACACCGTTGTCTTTACTTCTGTTATTTTCATAATCATTCTACATAAGTTGATAAAGCCTGTATTAAATCGGCACTTCTACTCCATCCTGAAGCTGTTCTGTAGGTCTCAACCGATTCATCTGGCACATAAATGGCAATAGGTTTGCCTCTGTTGCTGTTATCCCACCAAGCACCGTCGAAAGTTGGCGGTGTCGTGGCCCGGCATATCAATCTAAACTGGAGACTGCCAACCCGGTTGACAGCTGTTCCGAGAGACACTAACGTGGAAGGCAGATCAACCAGCTGAAGCGCAGTATCGTATGATACAAGTTGCTCTGCAATATGCGTGCAGCCTTCCGGGATAACCAGTTTCTTTATCGCTGTGTAGGAAAAAGCACCTGACCGAATCTCTTTTATGCTATTAGGTAGCGTAACAGACCTGAGAGAGGTACAGTTCTGTAATACGCCACCCCCAATCAAGACCATCTTTGTGAAATAGCGGAATTCGTCAAAAGTTTCAATCGTTGTGTTTCCCGCCAGGACGGATGAGTTTACGTCCGGTCGGTTACTTAATGACGATATATCTGCCAATTCCTCAGCCGTCAACATTCCGTCACCATCCTTGTCAATGGCAACCAAAGACCCTAATTTCTCAGGTGTATAGTCTCCGTACACCTTTGCTCCAACCAATATCCTAAAGACTTCGGGGTCTGCGAATCTTATAGCAGCTTCACCTTCCATTATTAAGGTTAGTCGATTGAATATTTTCCTTAACGCATCTACAGAGTCCTGATAGTACTTTGAGTGTACTGTTATCTTACCATCCAAAACAGGTATCGGCTCCTCTCCAGCCAAACCGGATGAGTCCAAACCTTCGTAGGTGCCATCCGCCAGTTTAGCCAGCATATCCAACGCATCGGCCGTGTAATACTCCTCTTCAAAACCTACCGCACGAACGTGTTTCAGCACGTGATTATCTCCCTGTGATTGTTGCGCTTCGATAATATCCGAAAGTAGCTGCACAGGCTTCAGCAACGGACAATTCTCAATCCAGAAGTCGGTAATGTTCACCGCACACTGACCGATTCTCAACCCTTCTGTTGTCAGGACAGGGAAGTTCCTGAATGAGATGTACTTGTTGTTTGCCGGGTACTCGATGATTTCAAGCCCGCCGCCATTCGGAAGCTTGATCTGGCTCAGGTTTGTTCCGTCAGCATATATCTCACGAATGTTGATAATCGCGCTCAAATCGAGAGTACCTTGCAAAGTGGCTATATTAGACAGCAATATCTTCTGCATACTGCCGCAATCAGCGAGCGTAAGACCTGTAATAGAGATTATTACATCTTCTGTCTTACTGCCAAGGATTAGTTCAGTCAAGCGCCGACCTCTTACCACCATGGTACCGGAAACATTCTTTTTATGCCAGTCTCCGATGCTTAACAACCAGCTTGCCGCCTGGATAGCATTCTGCTGATCGGCACTACCTCCGAGATCAATGGTAATTTTACAGGGTGCGCCGGCTTTGGTTCGCTCACCTCGCACGATGGATGTACCATTCGCAATGGCAGGATACATGTCAAAAGCCGGGGTAATGTCGTAGTCTATCAAATCTCCGGCAGCACGCACGATGATAGTATCGGTACCATCAGCAGAGAACAGACCGTAGCTATACTTACTCATGATGTACATGATACGCTTCTTCACCCAAGCGGTTTCGGCCGAGTAAAAATCTCCGTGAGATTGTGTAATAGGATCAGTATCGTTAGTATACTGTCCTTTATCATAAGCTATCTTCGCAAGTTCATACCGTTTAGCGTCAGCATTCACAAGCGTTGCCGGGAAATAGTTTTTCACACCCAGATAATACTTCCGGTAAAAGGCATATACCTTATCGTATGGCGTGCCCGAAGACTGACCACACAACGCTTCCATGGCGGACAGCATCTTCTTCATGCCAGCAACGATTTCAGTGTTGAACGCCAGTTCAAGCATATTCCAGAAAATAGAAGTTTCACCGTTCCATATCGGCTGACCATTATCATAAGAATCATGCATCTCGCACCAATAGGGTTTGCGATCCTGTCCTTGGTTATCTATCGGGAAAATGGTATCGGCATCATCCAGACGCCAGCGCCATTTACTGCCAACCGTGCAAAAGTTGTACGGATAGGTGTTCTTCGCACGCTGGTCTGTTCCGGCCGTAAACTCAGTAAAACAGTAATGGAATACCGCATCATCAATATCGAACAGTGCCGGTATCGTGGCACGGAAAAACTGTTTTCTCGCATTGACAAAAAGCTCATTCAGTTGATCGGCTGTAAACACTGATAAATCAGCAGCCAAATAGTCTTTAAGCTGTGTTTTAAGATTGATCTGACCGGCACCGATATCTGAAGGGATAAACCTGCCTTCCGCAGCCTCGTAATAATACAGGTTGTACAGGTTGGCATCTCCTGCCTTGGCTATCCAGTATTCATACCCGGTGCCCCGGTAAGTCGTTATCTGAGCATTCAGATCATCCAGTGTCCCATTAAACGGGCGAATGCGGTTACTACATACATACACCGTATTGTATGCGTCTATCCACTTCTGTGCAGACAGTGGCTCAGTCTCATCAGCGTTCAGCTCACCGGCGTCAAAGTCCCAGCAGTTCGTGTCGTTGTACTGAAAGGCTTCTTCATCCGGATTATACGCCCAATATGATTTACTTCGGTTCCAAGGCACACGGAAAAGCGCGCCCAACGGAGCATTGTCCGAACCCTCAACAGAAAGAAGTTCGGGGAAAGCTTCTGTATCATAGCCGAAACAAAGGTCATCTCCTTTATCCGGACCAAACGTAAATTCTCCCATACAGGTATATACGTCCTGACCTTCTTCGTTGACGGATTTCGAGAAACCGATGAACGGTTCCTGATAGACGGCCACACGTATCTTCGGGTCGACAACCATGGCCTCGTTCTTCATGCCCATTTCCTTGTACAGGGCATCGTAGGCATCCACACAGCCGGCCTTGTGGTCCTGCATGGAGCTGGCCCAGTTCTTCTTTGCCGTCAGACGTCCGGACTTTGGAACACCATCGAACATCAACACTTTGTTCTTATCCGTAGTACCGTCGGCATACGTGGCGATAGAGGCTATCTTATTACCCTCAGCGTCCTTCAGCCCCTTCAACTTGAACCGGATGTTCCACTCAAGGTATTTCTTGGAAGATGTTCCCTGACCTTCAACCAGAAGATTGGTGAGTGTGAAATTCCTCTCCGGCTTATCCTTGAAGAATACTTCCAGATTACCGGCTACACCTGAAGGGTTATTCAGGTTCGGAAAAGGCTGGTCGATAACGAACACATTATACAATAGCTTCGTAGCATTGAAGTCTATGTTCACACCCTCGCCATCCAATACCTGATTGACACTCTTTTCAGTCTGCTTTTCATCCGTGGTGGCAAGCTGGTTGATATAATTCTTTTGCACGGCTTCCGAGGTCAACGCACTGTCATAAATGCGAAGACCGTACAGATAGAGATTCGCATAGTCGTTGCCCAGTATTATTTTGCCGGTGTTACGGAAATAGTCATTAATCAAGTAAGCGTACTGCCGGTTCTTCTTCCCATTAATATAGATGGCAACCAGATTGAAGTCAGGATCACCATAAGCGTTCGGCATCACCACCACAGTCAGGCGGATGCGTACACCGTTGTCAATAGGAACGTCCTGCGTGCTGTTGTCATGCATTGATTGCGAGAAGAAGGATATATTCTCACCGGACACTTTCAGGCCCACACGGCTGCCGTCTGTCTTATCCTCCGCAATGCTGATAATGTCCTTGCCGGCATCGGAAGCATTCTCAACCTTGAAGTCTATCTCAATAGTCTTACCCTTACGGGCGGCTTCCGTTATAAAAGGCTGGTAATCGATCACGGCCTTGCTGCGGGCAAAGATTTTCAAAGCCTTCACGCCATCATCGTCCGTTACCCAGCCGTCATTTCCCCAGTTCAGATTGCTCCAGGTGACAGGTATCAGAGACTTGTCAGCCTCATTAACTACACTCAGGTAATTTGTTTGCGAATTACTACGGGTTTTAGGGTTGATATAGAGCACTGCGCCGGCCGTGGCGGAATACCCCAAAGAATTGTTCACGTTCAGCGTGACAGGCTCTATCAGATGAACCTTTTCGCTGGTTACGTTCACAACCACATCAAAGTTGGCATCATCATCTGTATCTACCTCCATCGGATAGGTAAGAGTGTTCCTCGTATTAGTGGCTATATTATCATTTTCAGAGCTGTACACTTCTATTCCGTCCTTCGTTATACTGAATATAGCGTCGGTTGCCGCGGACTGGCCATCATAGATCGCATAATCAAAAACAACGTTATCCTGCCAGTTTGTGAGCAATGCGGCAACGTTGTTCACGCACATAAGCTTTGAGGTCTCTCCGGCAGATATACACATGATATTCACTGAGACGGCTTTTGTCTGGATCGTATTATCGGAGTTTGACAGGTAAAACGACACATTATATACGCCTGTCGCCCCGGGATGCGGCAGGACATAATTATAGGGAGTATCGGTATAGATGGCCGTACCAAGGTTCCGGGTATAGCTTTGGTTGTAATCATCGCCCGTGATGGTGATATTCAGCGTCTTGTTGATGTTACCGTTGATTATCATCGGGATGGTGATATCTCCCGCAAACGCGGTCCACCAGGCAAAGTTCGGCGCACTGATGCCAAGCGAAGTCAATTGCACGGTATAAGTCACAGGCGCAGTGGTCTGATCGGTGTTCAGTCCCTTTGTCGTGATCTTGATATTGTTGCTTCCGGAAGTCAGCCACTCCGCGATATCCTGCTTGATAGAAACACCGGAAGAAACCTCCATCTGCTTGACTACTGTAAAGTCTGCAAACTTGGCATTCTTCACCATGACGGTACATAGGCCGAGTTCTCCGGTAGGCTTGTAAGGCTCATTCAGGTCGTCACGGTATTGGGAGATGAAGGTAAAATCAAGAATGCATTCCTCACCGTATTGGGCGGCAAAACCGAGCGAAGGCATGTTATTACGGATATACACGCTATACATCGTGCCGGCACCGCCCGCAAGCTCACGAACCATCTGTTCAAGAGTAGCACCGGCAGCACCATCGTAAGCGGTACCCGGATCGGTGCCTATTACAAGCCCACCGCCTATTTTAGGATAGAATGTGCCGTCACGCATTTCCAAAGAATAAACATCATTGGGAAGATTGTCAAAGGAAGAGTCAGCATTCAGCAAGCCACCAAGAGTCAAATCGCCCGATGCTTCTGCCGGAGCGATCTCCATGATAGCGTCTTCGTCTTCTTCGACAATCATATCAATATCTTCTTCAAGCAAACAAGACATTAAAGCGGCCGGGGTGTCTTGCTTCGGAAGACGGACGATCAGCCCGTTTTCAACCGTCTCGCCTTTTTTAAACTTTATATGTCCGGCAGCTTCATCATTCTCCAATCTGCTTAACGCGCGTTGTTTTATTTCCTTCAACGTACGTAAACCAGACAACACCCGATAATCAGTGATATCCCGCCCGTCCCAGCTCTTCAGCACATCCAGTACCGTCTCTTCCTTCTGCCCTATCACATATTTCAATTCTGAAAGACTGTTATCCACCTGCGTCTTCCACCCCTTCCCCACCTGGTTACTGCATTCAATCGTGGCAATACTCAGATTATCCAATTTCCGTACCACCTTCGTCATCCGGCTGTCCCGATATCCGACCTCACCGAAATATTCATCACTGGTCAACCGTACGGATTGCCCCAGCTGTAACGGCACATTGTGAGTATCTATATAGATATAGTCCGTATCGCCGCCATACTTCGACACATCTTCACTATACTTCTTCAGATAATTATCTACAGCCGCTTTATAGTCCTGTTCCGCCTGCGTTTCGTACTCCGCCGGCATACGGAAGTTCCAAGGAATATAAGTATTCCCCACACGAGGGATCAAATTCCCGCCGGGTATCTGAGTCTCTTCATCCGGATAGATGTTGATAATCTCCCACTCCTTAGTAGCCGAGTTATAATTCGCTTCAAAGTCACGCCCGGCAAGGTCACCTGTCTGGAAAGAGACATGCTTCACCAAGCCTGCTATCTCATTATCCTTGGAAGACGGATCGAATGTCATCCCGTTATCCTTGAAATAATAGATAGTGAAGGGCTTCTTGTCTTCGCCGGTCTTTTCCTCCGAACGTACGGATGACACCGTGCCTGTATAATGTGGAAATATCTCTGCGAATGCCGCTTCCTCTACATATTCGTACAATCCGTATTGAGTGTTGCGGTCCACATAAGTAGACTTATCCGGAAGCTGAAGACGGGAATACCCATAACGGCTACGATCTATATTCTTTGTCGAACCCAGCGGAATCAGCCGGGTAAAAAACTTCACGTCATTGCTGTTCTCCGACTGGGTAAGCGAAGTCAGTCCCTGCATGTAGCCAAGGGAAATACGTTCGCCCCGCTCGCAACGTGAAAGGTTGATTGTAAAACCATCCGCCCACCACTCCGTTTCGAAGGCTTCGGCTATGGAGGCCAGCGCATCCCAGCAAGAAGAATTGTTATATTCTATGGTCTGATTGGCAGCTACCACCACATCACCCATCGACCAGACTTCACGCCCATAGATGCGGTTCATGTTATCCACCCACTTCTTCAAGTGTTCACGCGGGCTACCGTCAAGGGAGAACTGCACGTCATATTGTCCGTCCGTCAGGTTCAGATACATCACTCGCTGCGCATCATGCTCCGGGCCATAGAATTTAACGGAATAGGTGTATTCCTGGGTGGACTTTTGTTTTGGTTTATACTCTTTATTAATACTGAACTTTACTCCCGACAACAGCACATAGTCATTCACATCCAGCGGCACATAGAAAGGATGAGTGAAAGAAACGGATATCGCATTCTCCGTCATCAGTTCCATATTCCAGGTTGACGATGAAGACGTGCTGACCGTCAGTTTCAGTTCTTCGCTCTGATTATAGATTTTAAGCTCCATTCAAACAGTATTTAATCATCATTTAAAACTCCGTTAAACTCTGTGTCACTCTGTGGTGAGTCCCGGTTTCGGTTCCCTGAATTTCATCTTCCAGCGCCCCACGATCCTGCCGTCCGTGATATCCGCAGATACTTTCGCATCCGTAGCCGTCTTGTAATATAAGCGATATGTTGCAGGTAATTCTTTCACCTTCAGATTTACCCAGCCCGCACGGATCACTTTCATGAGTGCGGCACGGCGGGTGTTATATTCCACCAGTGTCGAAGCATATACGGCAATGTATAGCGTCACGTCACGAGCCTTGTAGCAAGGAGACGGCAGCACATCCGGCAGCTCTTCACCGTCACGTTCCCGAAAGTCTACGGCTGTGTAGTCCTTCATCTCCAACGGTTTCAGCAGCTCTCCGAAATTGAAATTATCATCCTGCTTATCCTCACAGAGAAAAGCGGAATACTCCGTCCAGGCATCCTTACCGTTGATACTCATATATCCGGTTAAATCTTTCATAGCCTTATCCATTTATTTTAAGCCCGTCACGTTCCTGCCGGGTCATGATTTCAAGTATATCCTCCAGCAACTTGCAGTAGGCGGTGTTTTCCTCGATCTGCACGAAAATCTCATGATCCGCGGAACGTCCTTGTTTCAATTCTTCCAATAACTGATGTATTCCGCTGGCATGGTCCTGAAGGGAAGTGAACAATCCTTCCAACTTCGTCCCCTGTTCCTGCGTCATGGTGGTAAACGAACCGCTACGCCCACTCTGTAAAGCCCCGTCTTCATCCGGCTTGAAGATATCGAATCCCTTGTCCTTCGCCATTTGCTGATACGCCTCCAGCAGTGCATTAAAGTCTCCCTGCTTTCCCAGCACTTCATCCGTCATGCCGCCCAGCAGCTTTATATACTCCTTAAATTTTTCATCGGCGGACAGGTCGGCATTCTGCGTCACGTCCAACATCTTTTTCTGTGCTTTTTCAAAGATGTCGCTGAATAATGCGAAGTAAATCATCTGTTTTCCCAGATTTTCCAACATTTCCGATACGCTCTCATAATAGGAGGTGGCCGCATCCGTACCATTAGCCCATGAATCCACCAGCGTGTCGGTAAGAGTGCTGCCGAGATCACCGAAGATATCCGTCAGGTAATCCTTTACCTTTTCTACCGCATCCTGATATGCCTTCCAGTAGTCCGACATCTCTTGCAGGTATTGCTGGTTTTCCTGGCTCAACTTGCCGAAAGTGTCCGAACCGATAAACTTCTCCAGAGCATCCTGATTAACCGTACCGTCCGCATTGAACAGTTCAGGAACCGCATCTTTCAGGGATGAATATTTGGCTGACCTGAACCAGGTCTTATGTTGTATTTTTACCTGCATGTTTGCAATGGAGTCTCCCAAAGAATTGAATGTATTCTTCAGTCCCATGGCCTCCGCTGTCGCACCTGCGAAACCGCTGAATATCTTGCGGTTCTTTATCTTCTCCAATGTGCCGTTATACCTGTCCAACGCTTCCCTGGCAAGGTCAACGTTCTTGATGGCATTACCCCACAGATCATCACCGAAAATACTGTTCTTATCAGTGGATATCTCCGCGTTTAACTTGGCAAGCGCCAGTTCGTAGTTCAGTTTTGCCATTTCCTTGCGGAATTCCTCCATATAGTCCGTACGTTTGAAAAGGCTTGCGATGGCGGTCGCCACTTTCAAGGCCGCCGAGATAATGGTAAGGATGACAGAAGCCTTTTCAACGTTCGACATTGATTCCGCCGCGACTTCGGCGGTTCCCGTCATGGCTCCCGCCGAATTCTCGGATAAGGTGGTAATGCCATCAATAATACTCAGGGTGGATGTGGCTATGGTGCCGGCGGTCTTAATGATGTCACCCGCCACATCACCTACGGTGCCACCTATATCATTGAAAGAGTCTTCCACATCTCCCAGCACACGGTTCAATTCCGACCATTCCTTAATACTCTTCTTGTTGTCTGTTTTGTCTTTGCCCTCTTCCTTAGCGTTCATCTTGCTGCTGACGGTATTCTTTAGAGTGCTGACTTTTGCACGCTTCGCGGCCAGTCCCTTGTCATCCGGGTGCAGGAACTCTTCCCTCTCCAGCTCTCTTTCAGCTTCCACCAGCAGGCGCTGCAATTCTTCAAGATTGAGGTTTACCACATTTGCCGCCCAGGACTTGAACGCCTCTTCACGTGCGGCGAATTCGTTGTCAATATCCGAAAGGGTCTTTTCTTTCTGATAGTCCAGTTCGTTGAAGGTTTCTTGCGATGCACCGCCTTTTTCCAGTACCGAACGCTTTTCATCAAAGCCTTTCTCCATCAGTGTACGTTTGGTGATATATCCCTGAAATTGATTTGCATACTCTTCCAGCTTCTTACGCTCCACTTCGGTAGCTTCCTTATTGATCTTATCCAGTTCATTCTCATAGATCATGAGGGCGGCGGAACGTTCGGTACTTCCGTCACTCTGAACTTGTTTATAATCATTGACACTAACCTTCTTACCACTTTTCTTAGCATTATCCAGTCTTTCAGTCAACTTCTTCTCCTGACGATCAATGCGGGCCAATTCTTCATCGTATTCCAGCTTCGCCTGTTTACGACGCTTTTCATAACCCTCCTGCATCACTTGGACGGTAGCGGCTTCCAACTTTTGTTGAGCACGGAGACGAGCTTCAGCAAGTTCTGTCTGATAACCATTTTTATCGGCACCGCCTGTTGTTTTTCCGTCTCCGTTATCATAGACTTTCAGATTCTTACGGGCTTCCTTTATTTGACCGGTTGCCTTTTTATAGGTTTCCACTACAGAATTGTCTATGCCCAGGGAAAACAGGTCGGTGCCTTCCTTTGCAGCGCCATCCAGTGTCTTCTTTACATCGGACTTGATTTCTTTCAATACGCCTTCCGCACGGTCCTGTTGCTGTTTCCAGTAATCGTAGGTACCTTCTTCGGGTTGGGGAAATAAATCCAGCGTTTTGATGTGGTTTCCCATGGTAGTGATATTATCACCATAGTTCTTCACATTCTCAATAATACCATCATAGATTTCCTGCTGTTTATTCAAATTATCTTTTGCGTCCAAATAAGCAACACGAGCCGTCGATAACGATTGTCCAACCGATTTTCCACTATCAGCTTGCTGTTGTAGCTGATTATATCTTTCCTGGGTACGGTTATATTCTTCTTGAGCCTTTGTCAATGTCACCAGCTGATTGCGCCTTTTGATTTCTTCCTTATCCTTTTTGACCGCAAGGTCTGACATCTTGTCCATATAATGCCGGGCTACCGCACTGGCGTAAATCTCTTTGCTCAATGACTTATAAGCCGCTTCCAATCTGCCAAGATTGATATTCTCACCGTCAAGAATATTGGCGTACTCCGGATATCGCTTTATCCATTCGTTGACAGCAGCCGTGCGTTCCTTCGTTGATGAGGACGTATTTTTCAATCTAGCATACAGGATATCCAGTTCCGCACGTTCCTTTTTAATGCTATCTGACGCTTTACTACGTGCTAAAGCCATTTCCTGCTCGGCAGATAATAAATCAAGCGTAGCGTTTTTTGCTTTGAACAATCCCTTCACCCACTCCCCAATCTCCTTACCATAGACCACAGTAAGCGTTATAGCCGTCGCCATCGCCGTCTGCCAGGAAAACAGTGAAGTTAGTAATTGCTTCCAAATCGGAGTAGCCTTCTTGCCTGCGGCCGTCATCAATTCATATTCCTTCCGTGCCGATGCCACCGCATCCGTAAACATCGGTATATTATTGGAAATGGCCAGGAAGAACATCTGCGGTCCCATCGCCAGTGCCGGAAGTTCCCGGGCAATCTGTTGCATGCTCATTTTGACGTTGTTCAATTTAGGTGCCGGATCATACTGCATGATCGGCGTATTGTTACCGTCCGCTTTGGCTACTTCATATTTCACCAACGTTTCGGTCAACGAACGCACCTGTGCCTCCAGCGCCTTTATCTTTGCCGTATCTTCCGGATTGACAATACCCGTCGCCGCCGATTCCAGGGATTTCTGCCGGAGAGTATCTATATCTTTTTGGATATTGATGATGATGGCCTTCACCTGATCTTCGGCACTCTCCATGACCCTGATCTCATCCGTAATGTACCCCGACAGGTCAATATTCGGCTTCACGGGTATTTCCGCCTGTCTTTTCAGGCGTTTCAGTTCTTCCTCCAGCTCCACGATCTTACCCTTCAGAGCTTGTATATCCGCCAGATCGGAAGGCGAAGAAACGCCCGTAGACAACGCATCCTTGAATGCGGACTGCAAGCCGATCAATTCCTTTTTCAGGATATTGATCACCTCCTGCATCTGCGTCTCCAGTCCGGTAATATTCCGTTCCGCCGACTGCATGCCGCTACGGGTCTTGTCATCCAAAAATATTTCAAGTTTTATGGGCTGCATTAGTTTTCCTCTTCGTCAAGCAATTGTTGTAAATAATCTGCCGGAGCTATGTCCGACTGCCTGTTACGGCTCTTCATTTCCGCAACCATCTCCTGGGTGGTCTTCTTCCTGCCGGGTACATGGCGGGGAAAGTCCTGCCACATCAGCATCAACATAGGATAATTCACTCCGCGCATGATATATTTCACACTCCATCCGGTGTCGCGCACTATCTGTCCTACGAGTCCGAACGGGCTATGGACGGGCTCCACATGCCCCTTTAACTCCCGTTCTATTTTCTTCGGCTCAGACTGGGACTCATCAGGTTCATTACCTCGGCCAATCTGATAATATCCCCGAAAGGGACAGCGTTCATCGTACCGACAACAAGCATCCACGCCTCTTCCAGTGCCGCCGGATGCATACAGGTCCGTAACATCCAGGCCACGGGACGGTTCAGTAGTCGCCCTAACAACCGGCCACGGACAATGCCGTATGCCACCATGCGGCTCACTGTTCCGGTATGCCTCACCATGAATTCCAGCTTCTGCTCATAGGTATACACCTTCAATTCCTCATAGGTTACGCCCATCTTCAGATACATACGAGCCATACGGCAGCGACTTTCCAGGTTCGGGACCCGCATCACCCAACGGATATGTCTTCCTCCGGGAAGCCGGAGCGGAAGAGATATGCCGGCATCCGACATTATCTTTTCCGCAAGCGCTTCTATTTCAAATTCCACTTTCATCAGCCCGCAGGACTTGCATCGGGATCCTGTCCTTTTGCGAATAGTTTCATACGCTTGCCGCTGGCATCTTTCAATAGCTCGATGTTAAGGGAAAGTCCCAATACATTCGAGGAATTGATACCATTGGCAAAATCGTTTCCGGTAACTTTCGCGTTAAAGAAACGCAAAGTATGGCCGCTGTCCGCCACTACATCCATCACGCCTGTATCTTCCCATTTTTCAGGAGGCTCCCAGTTACCATTCTCATCCTTGGTACCACCGATGACGTTCACCAGGTTCTCGGCATCCAGCTCTATCAATGTACAAGAGAAAGCCTTCTTGCCGGGATTGGTGGTCAATGTGATTGCCGGGCCGTCCTTCAACTGCGCAGCATAGATATCCGTGGTACTTGGCGCGGTTCCCGCAGGCTGAAGGCCTTCCTCGCTGATAAGACCGATTACTTTATCCTTGAATTTGAGACTGGCCATTCCAAATATTAATCCATCCATAATGTCATTTACAATTTTAAGATTTACAATTTACAATTTGGCTGCGCGATGCTTCAAGTAGCGTTTGAGCAGCGTTAGAATGATAATCAGGAGGGTTACTCTGCCCGCCCATATCTGAAACCATTGAAAGCCCGTAGGCTCTTTTATCACTTCAGGCGGCAGTTCTTCCACCTCTTCCTGAGTTTCATTCCTGATCCGCGTCAGTTCTTCCGACAACAGAATCACCTGTCGCGCCAGGCTGTCACAGGTAGCAATCACTTCGATGCTGTCACCCGGCATCCGGATGACGTTCACCGTGGCCTGCCCGCTACGCTTACTGAAGCCCGTTCCCACAGGTATCTGTTTCAACATCCCCATAGGGAATACAGTCTTCACCATGCTGGGCGGTACCGGTTCTTGCAGGAGAGCGAACCCGCTTCTGCTTTGCAGGCTGTCCGTGTTGATGACGCTCCGTGTCAATTGTCCCTGACTTTTGCAGCTCGCTACGGATAGGACAATCAGCATAGTGCTTGCAAGTAGAAGCCCTCTGAATGGTGCGGTTAAGTTCGCGTACCGCCTTGTATAGTTTGATATTCTCATTTTGCAGGTCTATTAAAGTTCCCGATAAATTGTCATACATTTCTTTATAAGCGTCGTTCCGCTCTTTGGCGGCGATTACCTTGTTATTCTCCCGATGTCTCAGCCATGCCCACAAGGAACCGGCAATGCCGCTTGGCACAAGCCATTGGAGAATCTGCATTATCAAGTCCGAGTTCATGGCTAATCACTTTTCACTAATCGTTAATCACTAAAGCAAGTTCCATCCTGCCACCACGTCCGACATCACAGCCGGCGCTCCATTCTCCACCTGCGATATCGCAGCGGCGAAAGCGCACATGGTCGCCCGGTCATTCACATCAGGCACATAGCTGTTGGGCACCTGCATCTCTTTACATACCCGGCTGATATAGCCCGAAGTGTTGTTTTCAACCGGTGGCGCCCATCGGTTGATGAAGTCCGATATCGTACGGCAACCGTTCAGCTTCCGGTAGTTCTGCAACAGCTTGATTAAAGCACGGTAGCCGTAGGCCATCGTGCGGAACTGGCAGAACGACTTGTCCTGTGAGGGCCGGACTTCCCCCTGCCACACGGTACGTGACAGGCGGATGTTTCCGGGGTTGTTGTTTCGCAGTCCTCTGCTCATCACTCGCTGATAGCTGAAGTTCCGATACTGATGTAGGCGTTTCCGTCGTACATTAAAGTAGTCACCTTGCTTGCCGCGCAAGCTACATCACCCATGGTCTGGGCAGCAGCACTGGCATTCCTGATGATAAGCAGTGAGCCTGCCTGCACTTGCGTGTCCAGTGTGAAAGTGGTTGCAGCGGTTGCGGCTGCAATGTCCACAATTTGAGGATTACAGTCATGCACCAGGGCATTGCCTTCGGGCTTGCGGGTCACCGCTACCGGAAACGGGATTTGTACACAGCGGTCTCCCTCTTCTGAATAGGGAGCTACGAAGTCGAAACTTCTCCGCGATTTCATGTTAATATAACTCATTATCTTGCTATTTTAAGGGTTATGCTTTCTTGGTGGTGAACATGGCACCCAGGTATTTGCCGGTGATAGGCAATGCGATGCCTCGCATATTGAAGCCCAGCACGTCACCACGGTATTCCGGGTCGTTCAAACGGTAGTACATGTCTTCCATACTCTTGGCACGGCAGACAGCTTCACGATACCATACGGTGGAAGCAATGGCATCCGTGTCACGAACCGGTGCGTTCCACTCCACTTTCTTTCCGGTAGCACCGTTAAATTTCGGAACCATGGAAGTTACGTGAATCTTGAAACCGAACATGGAACCTGTGGAAAAGAATGTTTTGAACATCTCTAAATCCTGAAGCTGGAGGTCAGTGGCATGGTACGGGTGCAGCGCCAGGATACGTCCCTCTTTGGGAACCAGCATCATATCCAGTTGGGTGGAGAGTGCCAGTATCTTATCGTAAGTCATGGCTACATATCCGGTACCCTGCTTGCTGGCATTGCCATCGTTCAGTTTCAGCACCGGAGTAGTTGCGCTGTCTTGGGTAGGCGCCCAGTTGTAAATGGCCAGTTGAGAAAACTGCATCTGCAAGGACTTCTGGTGACCGGATGCCACACTCTTGCGCTTCTCTGCCGATTCCTCTATTTCTATAGCGTTGATATGTACGGTGTTCTCCGTATCAAAACGCTTCATCGGAATCTTATAAGGCTTATCTCCACGGGCCACTACAGGAATCGGGTATACTTCATTATCGATAAATACACGTGGATCAATTCCCGCTTCCTGCAAGTTCAGATACTCATTGTCCGTCCACATACTGAAATCCCGTGAATCAGAGACAAACGATGTTTCAGGATAGAATTTCTCGATGATCTCCGGAATCCAGATTTCCTTGTTCAAGCCTTCAGCCAAACAGCCGGTGAGGTGCAACGGAATCAGTGAAAGCCCCATCTGGATGCCGAACATCAGATTATGGTCGACACCGATACTCTGTGCGAACATCCCCGAAGTAGTAAAATTGAACAGCAACGCTGTCAACAGTGAAAAGATGAATTTTGTCTTCATTGTTTTTTTATTTATAAAGTGATTACTCCGGGTACTTACCGTAGGCATTATAGAACTTCTCCCGGTAGAGGTCCTTATCCTTTTTCAATTCTTTCAGCATATCCTTTTCAAGGATTTCCTTGAAAGTCATGTCCGATAACTGCACACTGCCCGTTGCCTTGCCACCGCTATGTACTTGCGGACTGACAGGCTGACGGGCGGTAATGGAACTCAAGCGAACCTCCGCTTTGGTAAAGTCCGTGCCAAAGTCCTCCAGCCAACTTTCCTTACCCTTGGCATCAATACGTCCGTCCTTTACGGCAGCATCCACCAGGGAAATAGCTTTCTGTTTGTTGGCCTCTTTCTCTTTTGTTTCATAAGAGGTCACCCGCCCCTGCAATGTCTGTTTTTCCGTTCTCAGGCTTGCATTCTCGGCTTGCAGATTGTCGCGAAGGGTAATCAATCCTTGCACGGCTTCCTGAACAGCTTGATCGGACGCCGAATCCGACAGCTTCAACATCTGTGTCAAATAACTCATGTTGTTTTTGGTTTTATGGTTAATACTAATGCTCTTATCTATCAGTTTAATAAATGCTTTACTGTCTGAAAGGTCTATACGCTTGTTAGTCGCGCGATCATACATTGCCAAAGCATTGTGGTTGGAACCGATGGGGCAAACAGACATCTCACGCATGGTCCACTTTGTTGCCGTAGGGCCGGTCTGTCCCGACAGTTTCAACGCGGGATCATCACTAACCTCTTCGGGTGGCCAGGCTCCAATACTTGCCATGCGCAGAAAACCACGGTCCACTTTCCCGGCTATCATCCGCCCCTTTTCGTCTTCTTCATCGAACACAACATCCACAAGAATTCTCCCGCCTTCCACACGGATATTCTCCCCGCGTCCTATGGGAGCCTCCCAATCGTTGTGATTATATAGTACAACCGGATTCTTCTTGAACTCTTCCAGATTTGCGCCCGACGTCAACATACGAAAACCGTACGTGTTTACCGACTCATCGTGTATGCAGAATGTATAAGGTTTACTCATCGCTTTCAGGTTTTGTTTGGTGCAAAATTGAGAGATAAAAAGAAGGTGTGCAAATCGGTTTGTAATCGTTTCCTACTGCGCTGTAATAGTTTCCGTCAGTTCGTAAACTATTACAGGGCAATTATTTTTAATGCTGTCCATAGTCTAACTTTGTGCTGTAATAAGAAAGGAGAAGATATGTCGAAGACACTTACAAACCAACAGAAAAAGGACTGGGCCAAGTTGCTTTTTTTGCAGGGAGAACTGCAAAGCAAGCAAATTGCGGAGAAAGTCGGAATTAATCCCGTTACCATGAGTAAATGGAGCAAAGAGGGTAACTGGGAGATGCTGCGGGCTGCCGTCACCACCACCCGTGAGGAGCAGATACGTAACCTCTACATGCAGATAGCGGAGATTAACAAGACTATTGCCGCACGACCTGACAAGTATGCCACATCCGCCGAAGCGGACACCATCAATAAACTTTCCGCTGCCATTGCCAAAATGGAAGGTGACTACGGAATAGCCGATATCATAAGTGTCAGCAAGCAGATTCTTTTCTGGCTTCGCAAGCGTGATCCGGAAAAAGCAATCGAGCTGAGTTATTTCTTTGATGAATTCGTAAAGGAAAGGTTGAGGTGACGCCATGGTTAAGAAGAAATTAACCGGGAATACCAAGGTTCTGTCCGATGACTGGGAGGAAACCATACGGCAGATACGTACACAGACCGCAGTGGACTTCACCATGACCGGTGAAGAAAAGGCAAGGAAATTGCGCCAACTGGAGGCAAATCCCGTTGAGTGGATGAAATTCATATTCTACAGGTATGCCAAGTATGAGTTCGCCAAATTTCAGAAGAAAGCCATCGACCGGATCATCGGACATTCTGACGGCAACTGGTATGAAGTGCTGAGCTGGTCGCGTGAATTGGCAAAGAGCACCATCGTTATGTTCATTATTCTCTATCTGGTCATCGTAAAGAAGAATAAGCGGTGCGTCATCATGACTTCCGCCACCAATCAGGGTGCCATAAAATTGCTGAACCAATACCGGGCTCAGTTCGAGGCGAACGAACGCCTGAAGTTCTTCTACGGAAATTTGATCGGTGACAAATGGACGGAAGATTACTTCACCCTCAGTACCCGCGTGTCGTTCATGGCCATGGGCTGGGGACAGTCTCCGCGTGGTGTGAAAATGGACGAGGTTCGTCCGGACGTACTGCTGATGGATGACTACGATACGGACGAAGAATGCCGTAATCCAGACATCGTGAACAACAAATGGAACTGGTTTGAACAGGCATTGTTCTTTACCCGCTCCATCAGCGAAGCGTTGCTGACCATCTGGACGGGCAACGTAATAGCCAAGGATTGCTGCGTGTCCCGAGCCGGAAATAAAGCCCGTGAACTGGCGGCACGAGAAAAGCCTATCGGCAACTGGGATATCATCAACATCCGTATGGTGGATATCAACCATCCTGATCCGCAAATGGACTACCAGTTCGGAACTTCCGTCTGGCCGGAAAAGAATACAGAAGAAATCATCGATGAGGTACTGGCACAGGTCAGTCTGGCAAGCGGACAAAAAGAATGTTTCAACAACCCGGTAGTGGAAGGCGCTTATTTCAAAGAAATCAAATGGGGCGAATGCCCGCCCATAAACAAGTTAAAGTACATTGTAAGCTACGGAGACCCCGCACCCAGTAATAAAACCAGCAAGAAGGCAAAAAAGAATTCCTTCAAAGCAAACTTCCTAATGGGCCTATATGAAGGAACGCTTTATGTTTATACCGGCTACCTGAAACATGTCATCAATGATGAATTCGTGAACTGGTATTATTATATGCACGATTATGTACGCGAACGTGCCCAGACTCGAAATTACATTGAGAACAATAAACTTCAGGACCCTTTCTACCAGCAGGTTTTCGTACCCCTCTTCCTCGCCAAAGGCAAGGAAAACGGCTACTACATTAATATCTCACCTGATGGACGTGACAAGCCCGACAAGTTTGTCCGCATTGAAGGTAATCTGGAACCTCTGAACCGTGCAGGCCGATTGGTACTAAACATCCGCGAAAAGGACAATCCGAATATGCTTCGCCTGGAAGAACAGTTCCACCTGTTCGATGACGGACTACCTGCACCAGCCGACGGTCCGGACGCCATAGAAGGCGGCTACTACATGTGCCAACAGCTAAACGCTCATATCGAGACGGGAAGTTGCTGGATAGGTCGCCGTCCGCGTAACTTGAAACGAATGTAAAACTTAATATTCTATACTATTATGGCTTATTTGAATATAGAGGAAATGACCACACATATCTATGAAGAGGATATGGACACTATCAGCCACGGTGATGATGCCGCCATGATGTCGGCCGTCGATGCCGCCATCGAGGAAGTGCAGGGCTATCTCACCAAGTACGACACCGGCAAGATATTCGCCGCCCGGGGCAAGGAACGCAACCCCATTCTGCTACTTTTTGTCAAAGACATTGCCGCCTGGCATTTCTGCAACATCTGCAATGCCGGAGTGGACATCGAGATGCGGGAGAAACGATACGACCGGGCAATCGAGTGGCTAAAAAACAACCAGAACAAGCAAAATCCGAACCTGCCGGCAGCACCCGAGGCAAGTGCGCACTGCAAACTGTGTCAGGGAGAAATTGCCTTCGGCAGTAATCGTAAACGGGATAATCACTTTTAACTTATTATCATGGTACAAAAAAAGAAGAATAAAAAGCAAATCCCGGCTGTCACTGCAAAAAAAGTAGTGACACCGGTTTACAACCAGATACTGATACAGCCTGTACACAGGGGCGTCAACGACATCGGTAGCTGGAAGAGCGCCCTGCGTGCCGCAGACATGGGACTACGCAGCAAACTATATGACCTCTACGAGGATATCCTGTTGGATGGCTTCGTGCTCGATGCCATCAGCAAACGCATTGAAGCCATTACGGACTGCGACATCAACTTCACGGTGAACAAGAAGGAAGTACCGGTTATGAACGACCTGATAGACACCATCGAATTTGAAGAGCAACTGAAGGAAATCATGTGGTGTCTGTTCTGGGGTATATCTGTAGACGAATACTCGTTCATTAACGGCTTCGACTTCAACAGCATTCCCCGCAAACACATCCGCCCAAAAGAGAAGCTTATACTGCGACAACAATATGATACCACCGGCATCAGCTATGCGGAGGACGGCATGATCATCCAGTGGGGTAAAGACGACGATCTGGGATTGTTGCTGAAGATTGCACCCTACGTCATCTACAAGCGCGGCGGTTTCGGTGACTGGGCGCAGTTCGTCGAACTCTTCGGTATGCCGCAGCGCATCGGCAAATACAACAGTATGGACGAACAAAGCCGCCGCCTGCTGATACAGGCCTTCGAGGAAGCTGGTGCGGCTCCCTACCTGGTGATACCCAAAGAAAGCGAAGTGGAACAAACCACACTGTCAGGAAGCACTAACGGCGCCTTGTACAATGACTTTCGCAATGCCTGCAACGAAGAGATACTTATTACCATCCTGGGACAGACCATGACCACCAAAGACGGTGCATCGCTTTCGCAAAGCAAAGTACACATGGAGGTACAGGAGAAGAAGCACCGTAGCGACCGACGGTTCGTGATCCGCATGCTGAACAAATATCTTGTCCCGTTGCTTGAAAGCAGGGGATATCCTGTGCATGGCGGAAAGTTCTCCTTTGTGGATAAGAAGGACGAAATCACGGTAAGCGATCTGAAGACTCTCTCCACCATGATTCCCATACCACAGACGTACGGTTACGAAAAATACGGTATTCCCGAACCCCAAAATGGGGAACCGGTGTTTCTGAGCACGTCGGGGCAAACAATTGATAAAACGGAAAATGAACCTTCGGCAGCAAAAGACAACGATCCAAAAGCCGGTAAGGAACCGGTAAAGAACAGCGACGACCGCAATCTTTGGAAACGCATCAAGTCTTTTTTCGTAGCAGCCCCGCATCCGGGCGGGGCTGGCACAATCCGCATGAGTGATGCCGATTCTTTGGACGAACGTCTCATCGCGGCGGTATGGAACGGGGAACTGACGGACTTCAGCCCGGAACTCTTCCGGTTTTTTGCCGACGACTTTTTAAAGGCTGTTCAACCGGCATTTAAAAAGGACATAAAGAATTCCGATATCGGAATCACCTACAATGCTCCGGACGACGTATTCCGAACAGCCATGGAACAAAACCTGTTCCATTTTTCCGCTGCAAAAACATTGGCGGAAATACAAGAGCTGAACAGACTTTTCCGTGAAAGTAAGAACTTCAATGAGTTTTACCGCAAGGCAAAAGAAGTGACCGGTGTGTTTAACAAGACCTGGCAAAAAACAGAATGGGATACGGCAGTACTGACGGCAGAGGCTACATCCAATTATCGCAGGCTACGCAGCAAAAAAGAAATATTCCCGTTCTGGGAATACAAAACCGTATATGACGGCAAGGTACGTGAAGAACACTTAAAGCTGCATGGAGTCATCCTGCCCGAAAGTGATCCACGTTGGAACAAGATATATCCTCCCAACGGCTGGCGTTGTCGTTGTTGGGTGGTAGGCCGCATGAAGCATCAGGTGAAATTTGATGTGGAGGAAATGCGCCGGCGGGTTGACGATTTCCTGAAAACCAAGGAATGGAAGATGAGCGCAGCACAAGGTTGGGGAGTTAACCGATGCGATTCGGCGCAGGTATTTACAGCTGATCAGATGTATATAAATAAGTTCCCCGGACAGTCATCCGGCAGTATGGGAAAGCAAACCGCACCCAAATGGGGGTTGGAATCTGTCCCTGCCAATATGGAAAAGAAACCGGAGAAGATACCCCGCACGGAGAAAAGCGAGCGGCAAGTATGGGATGAAATGGAACAGGACGGTGTAATCACATTGCCCGATTACCAGGGCAGAAATATCATTGTTGAAAAAAAACAGTTCGACAGCCACACCACAGCAAAAGGGCGTGACAATCGCATCCACTTGTGGGATGCCATGCTGGAAACCCTTCAATCTCCTGATGAGGTCTGGCTGAACGATGAAATAAAGAAGAACGAACTGGATACATACAGCCTGTTGCGTTACTATAATGATGGTGTCATAGTGGTGAACTACCGGATAGAAGATGAGAAACTGCTATTGAAGACCTGGTATGAGATGGTAACCAGACTGCCGAAAGGAAAAAGGGAACAACTGCAAAAGATATGGGACAAACGGCGGCATGGGTTGTTGATAGAAAAACGTCAGAGTGCATCCTCGCGTCCGTCCGAACCATAAAGTGAAGCGATCCCGTCACTTCTCCGCCCGTCCGGATTGGATAGCCGGTGTTGCACTCTTCCTTGGACTGTCCACCGGCAACCCGCCATTTTTTCAGACGTACAGCTACGTCCCTCCGTCCCAGGGTAAACGCTCATTTGAGTCGCTGGGGGTGAACTCTGCAAAAATACGAATTTTAATTGTAATACAATGGATATCAGCAAGGAATTAAGACTAAAGGTAAATGAAGCCATGAATGCGGTACCGGACCTGGTGGCGGAACTGGCCGTGGATTACTTCAAGGAACGGTTCCGCTATAAAGAGTTCGATGGAAAGGAATGGCCGGGACCCGGACGGGAATATAAACGCTCCAACGGTTCGCTGTTGGTGGATAGCGGACACCTGCTGAACAGTATACGCCCGGCAGAAATATCAACGGACAAAGTGGTTATCTCAGCCGGTAATGATAATGTTCTTTATGCCAAAGTCCATAATGAAGGATTCTCCGGAAGTGTTGTTGTAAAAACTCATGACCGTACCAGCAAAAAGGGCAAACAGTATGTTGTAAAGCAGCATACCCGGAAGGCATTAATACCTCAACGTCAGTTCATGGGTGAAAGCCGGGAGCTGAACATTATATTAAAAAAAGATATCGAACAGCTTTTTAAAACCATCATAGAAGAATGAAAAAAGAAATCATAAAAGCGGTTATGGACCGTATTAGGCAAGAAATCCCGGCATTACGCTGGATAGATGCCGATGAAGGACAACTGGACTTCCAGGACAGCCGTCCACCCGTAGCGTTCCCTTGTTGTCTGGTAGAGCTCTATTATCCCGATGCGGAAAACATGGCGGGAAACCACCCCACGGTGCAACGCATAGAAGTTGCCATAGCTCTGAAGGTGGGATTCAATGACTGCGCCTCGTTCAACGTGAACAAACCCGTACAAGTACAGGATACGGCTTTTGCGCGTCTCGACATGCTGGAAAACATCCACAGGATTTTACAAGGCTTCCGCCCTGTAGAAGGCTGCGTAAAGTCTCTGCGACGCAAAAGTTGCCGGCCTCAGAAACGTCCGGACGGATTGAAAGTATACGAAGCGGTGTATGTGGCTGAATTTATAGACAGGATATAGAAAACTACCATTTCCAGCAGGGATATATCCTCTGAAGTTGTCGGGCTGTGGTATGGGTACTGCAAAGGCGTTCAAAGTAATCGGAATACTCCAGCCAAGCATTGTTGATGGTACGTTCGTCTACAAAGAACTCATATTCGGCAAGGATAACAATCACGTCATCCATACGGCGACGCATGATTTCATGCCAATAGTAAAGGCGGGCTACCATCACCTGATTACGCAACTTGATGCGTTCACCACGGCTGGCAGCCGTACGCTGAAGCGGTGTGGTGGATGCACGTCCACATTCACCGTTAAACGCAAGATGATTGCCAGGAAAAAGCTCCAGCTGATTGTCCATACCCTAAAAACATGAAATGATTACCCGATACAAAAATAACTTTTATAACATATTTATGCAACTAAAACTATAGGAAACCAGTTTATTGATACCAAAAATGAAAAAAGCCACTACAAAATTTTGATGTAGCAGCTCTTTTTTAATTAGTGATTTATTAGTCATTTAGTAGGTTTAAAATTTCATTCAGATATTGATTAGTTTTACTTCAATTCAAATTCTACAATTTTTGTTTCACCTTCTTTCATCTGTTCAAATACGGGAACAAATTCATTTGCTACTATTTTAGCGGCAGCTTCTTCATTTGCTGCAACTTTTTTAACGCCTGTTTCTTCTCCGGCTACTATAAAGCCATTAGATGCTTTTTCTACTTTGATTATTGTTTTCATAAATATTCCTTTCTATCTTATTTTGAGGGTTTATTAAATCTCATTCCAATAGCGAAACATAACCATCCTATATCAATCGCAAAATCTTTCCAACCGGATTTTATGGGATTTGCGTAAATTGTTATAAATGGCAGTAGTCGTATTGTCTTAGTTAAGATACCTGCCTTACATACAATTCTATTCATATCTTATATGTTTTACTCTTTTGTTTCTTCCGGGTATTGCTCTGTCATTGATTTAAAGAAGATAGCATCAACTTCTCCTTTCGTCCATCCGTGGTAGCCATTGTGTACATCACAAGCTTTGCGACATTCTTCTTCTGACTCATAAGTTACAGGAGATACCGGCACATAGCCATTACCAACGATGAAAGCTGCTATTACATTATCAGCATCTTCCTCTTGCACCGGGTGCATGGGATAAACCAAGTTACCACGGTGATCTCTTTTTTCATATCCATATTCCATAATATTCATTTTTTTCTTGTATTGAGGGTTATTGCAATGTAATACTCATCTCTTTACGAGCTTTATTAGCTTCTTTTTCAAACATCCTTACGTCTTCTTCGATGACTTTATCAAGCAATTCATCCATACTTTCAGCATAAATATAGAATGGATAAAAGGAGCAAGAATTAGAACAGGACTGAAAGCTGCCATCTTCTCGAAAAGAGAACTTTTGAGGAATATTAAAACTGCATTCTGCCAAGAAACCAAACTTATCGTGGTCAAAAAGCAGTTCACTTAAAGAACCTTCATAACTGTCATATTCTCTTTTGGTAAGAGATGGCATAAACGAATGGAAATCTCCAAAATCCATGTTTTCCAAAAAGCTATCCATCTCACTACTTCCACTCATGGAAGCAATATGGAATAAACTATTAATTGTGGTCATACCTTCATCTTGAAGGGCAATACCTTTTTCTTTCAATGTGTTCATTATTTTCTTGTTTTGAGCCTCCCCCGAACAACTGGGGAAGGCCCGGTTATTACTTTCTAAAATACATATCGCCGCTTATGGCTCGTGCCATGTCATCACCCGTCAAACGGATATAGCGGAAGAAATTCTGTTCTGTCCGATGACCTGTCAGTTTCATTATTTCCAGTGTCTTCATTCTACCAGTGAGATACATATTAGTTGCGGCACTTCTGCGGGCCGTATGGCTACTGATAAGTTCCCACTTCTCACGGGTGACGGTTTGTAATTTCCCGCCTTTGGTAAATGAGTAGGTAATCTTATCGTTCAGCCCGATTTCCCGCATGATTACTTTCAGGTACTTATTGAAATACTGAATGCACAAGCCACAAGGAATGCTACCGTTGTACTTCACAAAGATTTCTTTGACATAATCATGCGCCGGAATCTTAACGTCAATATTCGTCTTTTTCGTCCGTTTGATGATATAATCACTTTGATAGTTATCCCTTGTCAGCGTTGAGTAATCCGAATAACGAAGAGCAGTGAGGCACCCTACTACAAACAAATCACGGATACGCTCTTTAGCTCTACGTTTATCTTGTTTCTCGAACTTATAATAATAAATACGCGTAATCTCATTCATGCTGAGGAATACGGCTGACGTTTCCTCCAGCCGGACGTCAATCCCTTCATAAGAAGGGTCTACCGCATAATTATACTGGCTTGCCTTTCGTACCATAGACTGAATTTTTAAGATGTAACCTACAATTGTATTATGTCGTAATCCGCACTCTTCGAGATAGACTATGAAATCATCCAGAAACTCTTCGGTTATTGAGTTGGTGAAAATATCGCAATCATACTCCCCGGAAAAACGGTTGATGTGCCTGATGACAGCATCATAAACGGCGGGATATTGTGCAGACTTGCGTCTGGATTTCTTTTCGACTACCTCACGAATAAAGTCCGCGAAATAAACGCCTTCGAGCGGTTTGCTCTGCCTGAAATGATTGATGTAGTCCTTTCTTGGCTTGGCCGCAAGGACCGGAGATAAAACTGCTAATGTTGTTTTGGCTTTTCATATTTAAAGGTTAAAACAAAAACACATCCTCCACCGTCAGCGGTTTCTTCGTCTTTTGGTCATACATCCGGGCTTTCAGCCGTTCGCACAATATCCATACGAAGGAACCCGCATCGGCATTGTTCATCTTGACCAGTATGGCAGTCAGCCTTTCCGTATTGGCACCCATTTGCAGGAGCTTGCATGGCTTTCCGTATTGCGTCCAATAGTATTGCACTTGCCCCAGATAACTGTCCTCCACCTGTATTATCAAGTCTTTAGGTTCACGATATATCATGGCTTATCCTCCTTGAAATAGGGTTTAACTTCACCATCCGGTACCCAATTCACAGTCACGATTCCTTTCACTTTCCCAGTACCGCCACATTTCGGACAAGGCGTTTTCACGCGTTCATTGACGATATCAGGGTCAATGAAATATCCCGTGCCTTGACAATAGCCACAACCGTATCCGGTGAAATAACCGACTGTTTCCTTGCCTGTTCCGAAGAGGGGTGCCGTGATAAGCACCCCGTTCTGTTTCACACTCATATCACTCAATATAATAAGTCTGTACCAACTGATGATTCCTGTAGATGTGCAGCACTGTCCTGCCTTCGTCCGTACGGATTTCCGTAGTAATGATGCTGCGGAATAGAGTGCCGCGTTCGCGTTCCGCCTGTATCTTCGCATCAACGAAAGATTTCAGATTTTTGAAGTCCCGCTCATTGCCTTGTAGTTCCACATCGTCCAGTACCTCTTTTACTACAGCCTGCACATTCAGCAGCCACTGCGGCTTATCATTCGGAATGATTGAACTATATTTTATCTGTGCCATTCTTCTTTAATTTATAATTACCTTTCCTTACCTCGCTTTTC
>ERZ1027221.553-NODE-553-length-25287-cov-8.244808_pt1 | contig 25287 bp, 28 predicted proteins | sample MGYA00519267_ERZ1027221 | MGnify/ENA primary metagenome ERZ1027221 (study PRJEB26926, sample SAMN06164533) | human gut metagenome | biome: ENVO:00009003; feature: ENVO:2100002; material: ENVO:00002003 | host: Homo sapiens | place: USA | collected 2012 ...
GAAAAGCGAGGTAAGGAAAGGTAATTATAAATTAAAGAAGAATGGCACAGATAAAGTATAGTTCAATCATTCCGAATGATAAGCCGCAGTGGCTGCTGAATGTGCAGCAGTCGGTAGCCGCTGCCACGGGGCGCATGACCCTGCAAGGCAGTGAACGGGACTTCCAGAACCTGCAAGCCTTCGTCAATGCGGAGATAGCGGCACAACGTTCGCTCGGCAATATCCGCGCGGAGAAGGTGAAAACAGAAATTCGTACGGACGAAGGCAGGACAGTGCTGCATATCTATAGGAATCATCAGTTGGTACAGACTTATTATATTGAATAGCGTATGATCATTGCAGTAGACTTTGACGGGACAATTGCCAGGAGCGATTATCCCGTCATCCTTGGAGAACAGCCTTATGCGGGCGAAGTGTTGCGGCAGTTGCACGAGGACGGACATTACATCATCATCTGGACGTGTCGTAGCGGAATGCATCTACTGGATGCCGTCAATTGGCTGCTGGAGCGTGGCATTCCCTTCGACCGGGTGAACGATCATAACCCGGAGAATGTGGCGAAGTACGGTGAAGGGGGAAAGAAGATATATGCACATGTATATATTGACGACAAGAACGTGGGCGGCTTCCCGGGATGGCGTGAATGTCTGGACGCGATACGCCGTCAGGATGCGGAATACCAACTGCTAAAGATGACGTATCATGAAGCGTATCCCTGAGAAGTTCATCGTGCAGATAGATAACTTCCACCTGGCGGAATTTATCTTCTACTGGAACTATTACGGACAGCCGTGCTCCCTACTTTTCCAGAAGCCTAATACGGAAGGATTGACCGCCATCAGGCTGGTAGTGGACAGTGACGAAGCGGCAAGCTTCCTGTACAGAGCAAAGGAGAAGACGGGGTGCAGGCTGTATCAGGTGGATTAATTAACCTTTAAGAAGGAACTAAATATGGAGATTAATAGAATATACAATGAGGATTGCCTTGATGGCATCAAACAAATAGCATCTGCAAGTATAGATGCTATAATAACTGACCCGCCTTATTTTGTAGGCATGACGCATAATGGCAAGAAGGGGGAATATAGTGACTTGTTGATTATGAAGCCTTTTTTCAGCACATTGTTCCAGGAATTATCACGGGTATTGAAGCCTACCGGAAGGTTGTATATGTTTTGCGACTGGCGAACATATGGTTTTTATTATCAGATAATGATACAATATATTCCAGTCCGCAATATGTTGGTTTGGAACAAGATGAGCGGTCCGGGAAGCGTTTATAACTTCGCCCACGAACTTATTGTGTTTGGACAAAAAGAAGTAACTGTAACTAAAGGATGTAACGTTTTTACAATTCCTTGTTTTTGTAGCGGCGCCAAAAAGACGAATGGCGAAAAAGTGCATCCGACACAGAAACCAGTGGAGGTCATTGAAAAACTGATATTAGACTCAACCCAAGAGGGAGATTTGATATTGGATTGTTTTATGGGTTCGGGAACTACGGCAGTAGCTGCTAAGAAGCTGAATCGCAAATTCATTGGTTTTGAAATACAAGAAAAGTATATCACTATATCCGAGAACCGATTAAAACAAGTCGGAATACAGTCTGCTTTCAATTTTCAATAACCCCCATAACTAATTAAATATGAAACAAATAGATGTAGAGGTCAGCACGACCATTAGTATGAAGTACGATCCCGAATCGGAAGAGTTTAAAAATGCGCTTGAAAGTTATCGGGATGCAATAGAGGACGGTGCCAGCGAAGAAGATATGCTCCGGCAGATAGCTTGGTATACTACCGCCTTTGGGACTGAATCTATGATTGAAGGTGTTGGCTTTGTATCCGTAGATGGCGAAAAGAGAGGAGATAAGGACGATTGGTGTGGTGTAGATATTGAAAATTCATTTAATATCAATGATACGCCTGATTTTTCAACAACTATCATTTAGTTCAACTCAAAGTAGAAAGGAGTTAATATGCCGATAAGCGAGGTTTATAATATGGACTGCATGGAGTACATGAAGGATATTCCAGATAAGTTCTTTGATTTAGCAGTGGTCGATCCTGAATACGGAATAGGAATTGCAAAGCGCAACGGAAGCATCGGACAAAAGAAAGGTCAAGGTAAGATCACCCACTACAAAAGCAAGGATTGGGATTCAAAGCCTCCTGGTAAAAGGTATTTCGATGAATTGTTCCGAGTATCTAAGAATCAAATAATCTTTGGTGCTAATTACTTTTCTCAATATTTACCACCATCAAAAGGGTGGATAGTATGGGATAAAAGACAACCAGAAGGTGTCTCTTTTGCGATGGCGGAATTGGCATTTACATCATTTGATATTAGTGTTAAGACTTTTAGCTGCAGCCGTGCATATATTGGAAATAAGGTTGCTAACAATGATAGGTTGGCTCAAAGATGGATTAAAATTCATCCAACACAAAAGCCGATTCCTTTATACGCATGGATATTTAAGAACTACACAAAAACTGGTGATAAAATATTAGATACTCATTTAGGTAGCGGAAGTAGTCGAATAGCGGCATATAAGATGGGATTTGATTTCTATGCAACTGAAATAGATGCGGAATATTTTAATTCACAAGAAAAGAGATTTCGTCAGGAATGCTTCGGCGAGATAAAAACAGAGAAAGGAACTTTAGTACAAACAAACCTATTTGGCGTATAACAAAAAAGAAAGGAACTAAAATATGATGAAAAAACAAGTTCTGACAATAGACCAGATGAAACGATTAAAGGGATTAGGTATTGATACAAGTATTGCCTCAATGTATTGGACTTATCCAGTAGAACCTGAGCGTATAACAAGACTAACACCAGTAGGAGAAAAGGGTAATCTCAAATCTTGGGAAGAACGTGGATATGGTATCGGCGCTTTTACTCTGCAAGACATATTGGGAATTATGCCTGTGTTTTATCCTACAATGGAAAATGGCAATAGGATATTGGTTGGTAACAGACAAGTCGATTCCGGTTGCCATTATCAACCAACTATATTTCATTCAGAAGATGGCTGGTTTTGTAGCTATTTCGATAGTGACGAACTTTTGGACGAAAGAACATCCGATAGCTATAATAATCCTCTTGATGCAGCCTATGATATGCTTTGTTGGCTATACGAAAACGATTATCTGCCATTTAAAAACTAATTCAAATCTGAATAAAAAGAAACTATTAATAGTGATTTGCGTGATATAACTATTGAATATGAAGAAAAGATGGATGATGGTTATTGGCTTAATGGTAGCATCAGGGACTATGTTTCTAAATCATCCAAAACTCCATGATAATCTGATACTTTGTTTCGTATGATATGGCTCAAATAGCAGATTTAAAACTGAATAAAAATGGTAGAATGAAGAGAGCCGCCGCACAACCATCGTGCGGCGGCTCTCTTCATTCTACCATCTTCCTGACGTCAGGAAAACGATCCGGTCATTCTCCCGGCTCCCCCAAGCATTCCAGTACCGCCTCATGTTGTAGCGGTGTCAGTGCTCTTTGCCGGGACTTGTAAAACAGTTCTGCGAGTCGTCGGGTCAGTTCCGTATTCAGCGCTATCCAGCGGTGTAGCTGGCTTACCGCACTTCGTGGCGTGCTGCCCGGGAAGTATTGCTGTGCCAGGTCGCTCAGATAGATGCCTCCGACGTGCTTTTTTTCTTCATTCATTGTGCGTTTTCCTTTCTTTAAAAGTGGGTTAAAAAATTACCCGGTAGTAATCGGGTAACTACTACCGGGTGGTTTGTTCACTACTACTAAGTAGTCGGTTCACTACCTATAGGTAGTTTTGCGGGGTTATCCCAGCGGATTCTCATCCAGTCCTCCGCCACTGCCGGAACCGCTGCCTCCGTTACCGTCCGGATCATCGGGCAACGCCGCTTCTCCTTTCTTTGCTACACGGTGAAACGTCAGCCCGCCATCACCCGCACGGGTTGCCGCCTTGATAGGCCTGCCGGGACGGAACTGGATGGAAGCGCCGGTGATGTTGGAGGACGTGAACTTCTTCTCTGTCTCGGCACCTGCCGATTGCAGTTGTATCTGGAAACTGCCGAAAGTCTCCAGGCGTACGATCTTGCCTGCCGCCAGATGTTTATTCACTTGTTTGATCAGGGCGCGGATGGCGTTCAGCACATCACCGTCAGTGAGGGATGTGGAGTAGGCGATGTCCTCAGCCATTTCGTCCATGGTTACTTCGCCTGAGGCCTGTGCCTTGGCGTAGAATAGTTTGGGGGCGGTGTCATCGCCCGGTTTGGTACTCATGTGAGCAAGGGAATAGTTTACCATTTCTTTAATTATAAATTACGAATTATAAATTACGATCAGGATGCGCTGCTGGGGGAAGTGGCGGTCCTGATTGCGGTTGGTTTGTGTCGTTTCGCGAAAAAGACAGCGCAAAGGTGCCGTAAACAGCTTGTCCGATGTGGTAATACAGGACTTTAGTTGCATTAATATGTTATTATCGTTATTTTTGCATAGAGTTTTTAGGGTCGTTTCATTATTTTATTATTCATTTGCTTGTCAACCTATGAAGAAGAATCGGACAAAGATAGTAGGATGTAGCTATGCGTTCCGCGTGGAAGATGTGGTTCGCATCTATGACGAACATGCCAAGAGCGGCCTTAGCAACCGCGAAATTCTCCGCCGCTATATCTGGCCGAAATATCACATCTGCGAAAAGACTTTTTACAACATTATCAACGCCAGTGCCGATCCTCGTATCATCCGCCGCCAGGAAGAGGTGCGCGCTCAGCTTTCGTTGTTCTGAATCTCATCTGCCACTGTTGTAGTGTATTCCATCTCATATACCTTCACTCCATGCGGCAATGAATATTGCCTGCTTGCCCGCCGGATCAGGACGGTGGCGCAACCATCGAACCGCCAGCCGTGCAGGCAGGAGTTCAGCAGTGCTGCAAGCTGCATGCGCTCGGCGGCATGTTGTTCCTGTGTGCTGCCGTAGTGGGTGTCGTCATAGCAGTCGAAGGCAAGGCGCACGGTGACGGTGGTCTTGCCGTGCTGTAGGTTGCCTTTCAGTGTGTCCCAAAGGGTTTCGGGAATGCCGATAAGGACACAGGGAAAGGTTACAGGATATTGGTCTTCGCCGTTTTGCAGTGCTTCCAGTTGGCCGCAGTCTTCGTCGATGAGGGAGATGGTGTCGCCCATCTTGTCGGCGATCTGTTGTTGGATGTCGTTAAATAGTTGTTCCATATTCGTTTAAATATTGATTTACGAATTAATAATCTTTCCTATTTCCAGCTCAAACTTATCACTTACCTTCTTCGCAAGTTCCGGTCCGGGTGTGGCGGGCATGAACTGGCGCTGTGGGATAGTGACGGTCAGTTCCTTTTTTTTTGTAAGAGCCAGGCGTTTCCAAAAGGTATCTTTCTTCTTGTCTTCTCCGGCTTCCCGGTAATGCTGCGCCCAGGCGAAGCGCCGCATCTTGGGGGTGACAGTTGGGCGGAGGATGCCGCCCCAATTATGAACACCCGCGTAAGGAGCACGGGTGAAGACGGTCACGGTTCCGTCGCCGGGCGTATATTGAATGCTTCCTGAAAGATGATTCCTTCCGGAGAGTAATGGACCGTATTGGGAACCGGCTCCCTGTCCTCCGCTTTTCTGCCGTTTGGTTTCCTGCCATTTGTGGAAACCATTGTGAGTGAAGCCGCCTTTCCGGAAGTCTTCTTCAATGTGCCGTTTGGCGATGTTTCCTGCCAATACCGGCATCTTGCGATGCGCCAGGTCTTCCAGTTGCTTTTGTTTTTGCCGGATACGGCGGTTAAATTCTTGAATATCCATTGTTTATTAAATAAATAAATGTATCTTTGCGGTATCAGATGTCGGCAGTATGGACGCGATAACTTCAAGTTCGCCCTTCTGGAATGAATAGCGGTATGATTTATCATTCCGCTATTTTGTCTAATATCGCTTGTATGGCTTTCAACGCTTCATGTTTTGATTTCCCGTTAAAAACCTTTTTGTCTATTTCTGCCGCTCTGCCCTTGTATATGAAATAGCATTTGGATATTATTCCATTTTCAAAGTCGGCATGTCTTCCATACAGTTCAGATGACAGTCTTATACTTTTGAGCGGTTTGTGACCAAGGTGCATGTCGAGGTCTATTACAAGTGTTTGGCATCCTTGCTTCTTTCCTTTTCTGAATGCTGATGCAATGCCGTCTTCGCTTTCTATTCCTTTCCTGTCCGCCGTCTTCCCGTTGATGGTGTACTCCGGGTTTTTGCGTCCTTCTTCCAATATATGCTCCCTGATTTTCACCTTCATCTTTGGGAATGAATCAAGCAGGACTTTGGCGGCGCGGGTATTTTCTTCTACTTCCGTACGGTCTGCCTGCACGCTTGTTTGCAGGCGTTTTCCATAGTCGGGGTCGATGTAGTATTTGCCACTGCGATCCAGTTCCTTGCCTGTTGCGGGGTCGGCGTATAGAATGTCTTCCTGCCGGAAAACTTTCTCTGTCAGAAACTTCTTAACGGCATCTTTGGCACCGTCATATCCGTTAGCTATGTACGGATGTGTGTCACCGAATAGTTTCCCGTCCACTCCCGGATTATTATCCAGTCCCGGTGCGGGTTGATCTTTCGGATCACCGCTGTCACGGGGTGCTCCGGTGGGCGGTTCGTCGGTGGCACTGAGGGAGCACTTGCAGTTCCAGCGGTCTCCCGGGCGGTGTGCACTCCAAAACGGGTGGTTGATCGGCAGGATGGTTCCCCAGAATGCTTTATGGTCGGCTCCGGGGTTCGCGCTGGTGCTGGGCATCCATTCCAGATTGGGCAGGATATCGGCATATTGCTCGAAGCGTTGCCAGTCGGCCGCCTGGCGGGCACGGATGACGGCGGTGTCGTATTCCGTTTTCAGCCAGTGCCCCACGTGATGGTCCAGCATGGGGTGCACATCCTTTTTCCACTGTTCAAACGGTTTTAAATCACCGTTTGAATCGTACATCTGCGTGGCGATATCGTTCTGCATGCGATGCACCTTGAAAGCGGAAAAGATGGCGTTGCCCCGGTCTATCTTTTCCTTGAAGTCTACGGGGATTTCGGCGGATGACTTGCTGATGCCTTCATCCGATGCCTGGCTGAAGATACGGAAAGTCTCGTTGAAAAGGTTTTCTTCAATGTCGGTCATGGGATGGAAATCCTTTTCATAGATGTGCTTCAGGGCGCGTTGCAGGGCTTTGTCGTCGAAGACGAAGGCAGTGCTTACGTCATCGTCGTCGGCTTTGCATTGCAGGGGCGTGGCAGTGCCGGACATGTAGTCAATCTCATCTGGATCGGGCAATTGCTGGTTTTCGTAATAGAGATTGTTTACTACCAGTCTAAAGCCCCGTTGCTGTGCGGGGCGTCCGCGAAAAAAGAGCGGGAACGGTTCTGGGGTTGCTGCTGGTTTTTGCCTTTATCAAGCGTCACATCATTACCGGCAGGCGGTTGGATCATTTGGGCGAAGGGGTTGGCGGCTTTCTTCTTCTCTTCCATTTCCGCCTTCAGTTGCTCGTAGTTGTCCGGACATTCGATGTTCAGTTGTTCATATAGATAGTCGTCGTCCATGGGAAGGTTGAAGACATTGACAGCCTTTTCCAGCAGTTCGGCGCGTGTCTTTACTTGTGCCTGGTCTACTTCTTCCACGTAGACGAACTCCCCGCCGATGGTATTTATCCCCAATGCCGCAAACTGGTCGGTCATGTCATAGTTCAGCAGGTTGAGGATGGCGAGGGCGTCTTGTTCGATGAGCGCCTGTTCCACTTTGTTGTGTACGGTTCCCAGGGCTTGCGTACCTGTTTCGCTGGCTTCGGTGGTGAGCGTATTGCCTAGCACGGCTTTGCTCATTTCCGCATTATACCGGTCGGTAAGCGAGGAATACATTTCGCTGCTTCCTGACAGGTTGCCCGGTTCTACGAACTCCAGCGTTGTGCCGTCCGGACAAAGGAACACGGATGCGCCTCCCTGGCTGGATGCGGCTTCTAAAGTGGCATTGCGAGCTTCCGGGTCTGCCGCGTCATAGGTGTATTTACGAATAGGACGTCCGAAAATTTCAGCCAATTGCGCCCAGTCACCTATGGTTCCTCGCTTATAGATTACATACGGGGCGGTGCGTGCCAGAATGCCCAATGGCTCTTTGCCCCGTATCATTAGCAGGTCGGCATATTCGTCGAATGATTCACCGGTTACATCACTTTGCCGCTTCTTGATGATGTTCAATACTGGGTCTATGTGCTTACGGGGAACAAGATAATAGTCTATCCAGCCTTTCTCATTGATGTAGAATTGTACAAGGGTAAAGCCCCAGTATTGTGCATCAAGCGCATCTTCGAGAAAGCGGAGAAACCAAGGTGAGGAAATTTGTACGTTAACCTTGTCATCGGCTACTCCATTACGGCGGAATTCTATTTTCCGACCCAACACACCGCTCTTTCGTTTCTGTACAACGGAGAAAAGATGCGGGTCCATCAGGCTTTCACTATAGATGTCGTAGAGCTTTACACGCTGGGTGAAGTCTACATTTTCGGCATTGCGTATGGCGGTCATATAGTCATCCAATCCGATACCGAAGCGTTGGGGTTGTGACAATATAATAGTTGAACCGGGACGGGTGACATTGCTTCCTTCGGTAATACGCTGTTGAGGTTTACGGGTACGGTTCCAAAAGGTTGGAAATTTGTCGAGTAGTTTCATATGGCTATAAATGATTAGTACGTTTGGGATTGCTTGTCATCAGCCAAGGACTATTGGCTTTCAGTTCTTCGTTTTGCAGAATAGGAGCACCGTCTATGGTGATCTTGAATGCCGCCACCTGTTTCAGCCACTCCACCGCACGCTCATAGCGGTCTTTCCGTATCTGCGACATCTTCTGCGGGTTGTGGATGCTGAACAGGTGGTATACGGCGATATCTACCGCCATCATCAGCACAAGCTGGTTGCGGGCTTCGCCTTCGGCAGAGAATATGGCATCCACATCGTAGCGGGCACTGAGATATCCGCGCATCTCGGCGATGGCACGGTCTTCGCAGATTTCGATGATCGCATCATCGTTACGGGTCAATGAATCCAGTATTTCGCGATGGATACTGGCATCATAATCTTCGGAGTTAATGAATTTGCTCATAGCTATAATCTTTTAGGGTTGCGGCGGGCATTGTGATGAATCACAGTCACCGGAACCAATTGTTGAATCTTCTTTTTAATGATGCAGTAGCCACCCTCCACACAGTCAGGGCCATCGGCGGGGAACTTCAATCGCAGGGTAAATAACTTGAATTGGTCTTCCAGGCGTTTCATGTGTGGATTATCCCTTTCCGCTTCGTTGAAGATAAGATTGCCTTCACGGTTCAATGGTTCCAGATTGGCTTCGATACGAGTGGCTTTGTCGGTCTTCCGGGCTTCGTCAGGTTGGATGTACAGCTGTATATTCCGTTCCCTTCGTACCTTGCCCACCAGTGGTTTGAATACCTGCTGGAAGAAAGGGTCTTGCAGCTTATTGTTTTCCATATAGCAATACACCGGTATTTTGCCGCCCACATACTCCTGCAACTGCACATACCAGTCGATAAACTCAGCATTCAGCCCGCGGTCCAGAAAGGGTTTGATTACGTAAAGTTTCGAACCGATCATGCCCAATAGGATACAGCTCTTGGTGCTGCTGTTCTTACTCTTATTTTCACCCGGTGCGGGGTCACCATAGATGACTAGAAATTGAAACTTTTTCAGAGAGGGAATTTTGCCGTAAGTGATGTCCTTGAAAACTTCGCCTTCGGTGACAGGGTTGTTATAGTATTCTTTCTGTGCGCTGGCGGCACTGATTTTGCGCAGGACTGTGTTAATGTGCTCCTCTGTATTCTTCTCCGGCCAGGTGCTGTGTCCGTCCTTGTCACGGATGTTCACGACATCATGATGATCGGCAAGGGCTGCGGCTCGCGCCACGCAGCAATCCCGGGCAATGAGGTTTCCGCACCATACTATCAGGGTGGGTTCACTGATAGAGCGAGTAGCATAGAAAGCCTGTTCATACCATTCCCATTTTTTGTTCACAATATCCGGATTGCGGCATTCTTCATCGGTGTCAAAGTCATCAACCAATAATATATCCGGTCGTACGGCTTCATTACGGCTACCACGGGGAGCGTTGCCGGCACCGATGGCGCGGAAGGCGCAACCGCATTTGGGTATGAATTCGGTATCTGTCCAGGAACTGATATTTGCCTGCTCACCATAGTATGCCTTGATGCGTCCGTTGGCCTCGAAGTTGGCACGGTAAGGGGCCAACAGTCGCTTGGCGCTATCCTGTGTGGCACTCGCCAGCATCACGTTCTTTTTCTTTTTTGTCAGAGCAAGGAACATCACGCAAAACATGACTATTGTACTTTTCGCCAGCTCGCGACTCCATGATAAAACCTCATACCATTCGTCATTATTAAGAATGCGGCTGATAGCCTTCTTATGGAAAGGAGCGAAGGGATACTTGGCATACTTCGGGAAAAAGAACTGAATCCATTCCACAGGATGCGCTTCCAGGTAGAGCCGATGTTTTTCCCGCTCTGCCTGGCTCATACTCACGTCCACCGGGGTGGAGTTGCTGATATCCGTTTTATATTCCTCCCAGTTAAGAAGTGCGTTTTTTTCTTCCTGTTTCATGATAGGCTGTCTTTAATGAACTTATCCCACAGAGTGGTCACTTCCTTTGCTTTGTCCAGATCGATGGGGCGAATCCATTCAATGAAGCGTATACCCACGTTCACCAGGTCGGTGATGCCTACATCCGTTTCCATCTTCTTGATGGCGGCTGCCAGTTTGCCCAGCGTGTCGGCCTCGGCACAAGTGGCGAAGCGTTCGCCTTCCGGGCGGGAGAGGATAAGGTTGTTCAGTTCCATCACCTGCCGGTGCAGATTCGCTATCTGTTGTTCGCGTCCCAGTGTGAGCCCCGCCTTCATCTTTTCCCATTCCTCTGCCGCCATCCATCGTATAATGGTCTGGCGTGATACACCCACTTTGTCCGCGACTTCCTGTTGCGTCAGGTTATCCTTCAGGTAGAGTGTACGGGCATAGTCCTTTTTCTGTTTTGAAGTTAATTCAGCCATACAATAATCTTTTAGAATTTACGCAAAGTTCATTACAGCATCCGGGAATGAAAAAAAAGCGCGGAAGGGGTACAGACAATGCCAGAGCGTCTACATAGTTGCGGGAAAGCGTTACATAGTTTTTTGTGCGGTTATCCTTATAGCCATAGCTTTGCGGCAAATAATCCGAACAACGCATGACTGTTTTTAAATCTATATTGAATGAAAAGACCGCTTGCCTGCTGCTCTACGGAGAAATCAGCGACGAAGGCGGTGAGGGAAAGATTGCCAGCCGGGACATCGTGAACGAACTGATGTATCTGGACGGCAACTATGAAAACCTGAATGTCCGCATCAACTCCGTCGGCGGCGATGTTTACCCCGGCATCGCCATCTTCAACGCCCTTCGCCAATGCAAGAGCAATGTCACCATCTATATTGACGGCATTGCCGGAAGCATAGCCGGTGTCATTGCCCTTTGCGGCCGGCGTGTGGAGATGAGCCGCTATGCGCGGATGATGCTGCACAATGTTTCCGGCGGCTGCTTTGGCAACAAAAAAGACTTGCAGGATATGATATCCACCATTGAAAGTCTGGAAGATACCATTGCCGAGATTATCGGCACGCGCAGCGGAAAGGATAAGGAAGAAGTGAAAAGCACTTACTTCGACGGAACGGATCATTGGCTGAAAGCCGACGAAGCCCTCGGGCTGGGTCTGATCGATGCCATCTACGACGTGGAAGCCGTGCCCGCGGATAGCACCACAGACGATATTTACCGCATATTTACTAACCGGCTGGAGCTGGAGCAACAGCCACAAAACCCTGATAAAATGAAACTGGAAGATTTAAAAAAGATTCCCCGCTTTGCCAACTGTGCCGACGAAGCGGCGGTGATGGCCATGCTTGGCGAAACTGCCCAGAAAGCGGACAAGGCCGATGACCTGGAAAAGGAGAACGGCGAGCTAAAGGAACAACTGCAACAGCAGGAAGAAGAGCGTATTGAGACCACTGTGACGGAAGCCGTGACTGACGGACGCATCGGTGCCGATCAGAAAGATACCTATAAGAACATTCTGAAAGCCGACTTTAAGAACGGTATGAGTGCCCTGAAGGCACTGAAACCAAAGGTTCTGCTGAAGGACAAACTGGGCAAACCGGAACCGCAAGGCGGTGAAAGTGCATGGGAAAAAAGACAGCGTGAAATCCGCGAGAACCATAAAAAGTAATGCGTATGGTACCGGTAAAGAATCCCAAGAACGCCAAACTGGGCGGCTCTTCCTACTTCGGCAAGAACGTTGGCAGCAGCGTGCGCAGTGCCGGCAGTGCCCCGCAGATACGCGGACGGCAGAAGATTAAAATGTAGTGCGCGGTGCGCAAATTGACAGCTAATACTTAATACTTAAAACTTAAAACTTAAAAAGACAATGGCAATTCAAGGATTGAATACCACCAACTATGGTGGCGAAGTACTCGAACACGTGCTGACCCTCGCCGCTACCGGCAATGAATTGGTCAGCAAGGGGCTCATCATGGTGATCCCCGGAGTGAACAGCTCCATCAGCATCCCTCGTGTGAAATCGAACAAGATGCTCCAAAAGCGTAAGGAAGACCCGCAAAAGGCAGACAGCAAAGGAGACTTCACCTACAGTGAAAAGAAGTTGACGCCTAAAGATATGATGGCGTTCACGCTTTTTAATCCTCGTGCTTTCGAACATATCTGGCGCCAGTATCAGCCGACGGGAGACCTTGTGTTCCGTCAGTTGCCTCCCAATATCCAGAGCCTTCTGTTGAATGAACTCTTGAAACAGGTAGGGCACGAACTTGGCTACCAGTATATCAACGGCAAGTATGAAGACGGTTCGGATGATTCCCTGTTGCTGGACGGCATCCTGACACAGGCTGCCAAGGATGCGGATGTGGTGAAAGTGAAGACCGTAGGAACTACCATGTTGCAACGTTTGAAAGAATTGCGCACCGCGATTCCGGTGACTATGCGCAATAATCCGAACCTGCGCATCCTGATGAGCGTGGAAGACTTCGACACTTACGACGACGAACTGACGCAGCTCGCCAACAAGGGCACGGCGCCTACGGATATCAACCAGGAACGTTACAAAGGAATTTCTTTCGAAGTGCTGACCCAATGGCCGCAAGGTCTGGTGGTAGCCACGATCTGTGACAGTGGTCTGAACGGCAACCTCTTTGCGGCCGTCAACCTTCAGGATGACGAAAACGTGATCCAGATTGACAAGTGGGCGAACGCCAGCGAACTCTATTTCTTCAAGATGCTGATGAAGGCGGACACGCAGATCGGTTTCGGTGAAGAGTTCATTGCACTGGACTGGAGAGCTGACGGAGCATTCAAACCTGTAGTAGAAGGATAAGGAGGCACAGCTATGGCAAAAAAAATACTTGTAACGGTCGTTGGCCTGATGGCATTTCAGGACAAGTTCGACCATAAGACACAGTATGCTCCGGGCACGGAACTGCAAGTGGATAAAGAACGTGCGGACGATCTGGTAAGCCGGGGACTTGCCAAAATCAAGGAGGAAACTCCGACTAAAGAGCCGAAGCAGCCTAAAGGTGCCAAACCTGCCGCTAATCCTGAACCCGCTGAAAATGTAGGTCGGGAAGTCACTGCCGAGAATGCGGTGCTGCCTGCCGGTGATAACCCTGAAAAAAAGCAGGAAGATGAGCCGGGGACTGAAGAACAATAATCCGGGCAACATCCGCTTGTCACGCACTTTGTGGCAGGGGGAGGTTCGCCCTTCGCAGGATCAGGCATTCTGCCAGTTCCGCAGCATGGCCTACGGTTATCGGGCTTTGATTAAGCTGTTACAGAACTACCGCCGGGTGAACGGTTGCCGTGCGATATCGGACTTTATTAACCGCTGGGCGCCGCCTGTGGAAAACAATACATCGGGCTATATCAGCCGGGTGTGTAAGGAAATGCAAGTGCCGGCAAGCCATGTGCCTGATATCAACGACCGGGCGACGATGTGCGCTTTCGCGGCTGCGATATCACAAGTGGAGAACGGTGTGCCGGCTGTGATGGCGGACGTGCAGGCAGGCTGGAGCCTGCTCTGATTTTAAAAATAACAATTAAAAATTAAAGGCGAATGGATACTTTGATGCAGATATTAGGCAGCCTCTTCCCGGCGGGACTGGGTGCAGCGATCGGAACCGCCATCGGTTGGTTCTTCAACCGCCGCCTGTCCAAAGCCCGCAACGGTGGAGATATTGACGCCGCCTATATGGACAACATTCAAAATCTCCGTTCGGACTTATTAAACTCTATCAATGAAAACAGAAAACTCTACAGGGCCGTCGCCCGACTGGATCGCACGGTGGCTCGCGCTACTGCTTGCCGTCACTGGAATGATTGCCCTATCCGTGACGAGTTGCAGAAGCCCGGTGCCGACGGTGACAACTTCCCGGCACCTGATCGACAGTCTGCAAAGCAGAAGAGGGTTCGCGCTCCTACAGGAGCCGGTACCGCCCAGCGTGGCAACCACGAAGTTTCCGACGGAGCTGCTGGGCACGATACCGGTGGGCACCGGCTTTAGTCGGCGCAGCGGGCAGGCTACGGTTGATGTGAACCGGATATCCGCGGACTCTATCGAAGTGACCGCCACTTGTGACAGCCTGGCACGACAGGTATTGATACTGAGCGAAGAGAATACCCGCATCAGGAACGAACTTCTGGAGAAAGAAGAAGAACCTCCGCCCAAGGTGGTGCATGAACCCACCGGATGGCAATGGTTTCAGATATGGACAGGACGGGTAGCCGTTATCGCCCTTCTCCTGATACTGATTAAACGGCGTTTGAAACGTAATTAAATACTATAAGAATTATGGCAGTAAAAGAGAATAATGGACTGATTTATGGCATCGGTAAATTGAAGTTCAACAGCAAGGAAATCGGCTGGATCAGTCAGGACGGTTTATCTCCGAAGGGTGAGGCGCGACAGACTACCCCCATCTATGCCGCGCAGGTTCAGGATGGCCCGGTAGATGAGATAACCAGTAATCCCGGTACCACCGCTTTCGGCTTCAAGCTTATCCAGTTGACCCCGGAGGCTTGCAAGGATCTGTTCGGCGGCACGGTTGCGACAAAGGATGGTGCTTATGAACCGCCCACCGACTTCAAGGACTTGGAAGGACCGTTCGAAGTAGAATGTGTCAGCGGTCACAAGATCGAGATACCCCGCGCCAAGATGAGCGGTGAACTGGCCGACTCTATTAACATGAGTGGAGTGCTGAGCTATGACTGCACGGTGAAATGCCTGAAACCCCTGGAAGAAGGCAAAGCGCGTTACCGCATCATTCCACCGCAGACAGCCGAAGGGTAACGTATGGAACAGACGGAACAATTGAAGGCTTCCGCTTTGATGCTTGATATGGGCGTGGCGATTCCCGTCCGCCCATTCAGGTTCCTGTATCGAAAGCGGAAACCCCGCAGAGTGATTATGCGGACACCGGGACTGGGTGGAATGATGCGGATCAGCAACCTCTATTTACGCATGGGTGTTTCTCATGAGGAAATGAAGGAATATACCTATGAACAGAGCCTGAAGCTGATGGCGGAACATGGAAAAACAATCAGCCGCATAGTGGCACATGCCTTGGTCAGAGGCCCGCTGCTTGGCAGGTTACTGAACCGTTTCGTTGCTTGGTGGCTTCGCTGGTATGTGCACCCCTTGTTTTTGCAGGAAGCGATGTATCAACTGGTGACTATGATTGACCCGAAGTCTTTTCAGACTATTATCAGCTTGGTGGAAACGATGAATCCGATGAAGCCGAATCTGAGCCATTCCAACAGCGGGAGTTAAAGGGGTATACGGAAGCCCCTCATAGCCCGTTCGGGTTGATCTGGCAAGTGGCTACGGCTACCGGCTGGAGTATAGATTATATATTGTGGAAAGTTCCTTATCCGATGCTGCTGCTTATGGCAAAAGACGCTCCGCGCTATGTTTCGGTAGAAGAACAAAAGAAGCGGCAGTACAAGGAAATGATATTAAAAATGAAACGGACAAGCGGTGCAGGTAAAGACCCGGTTGCCTTCTTCCAAACCCATATATCTGAAAAATAATGGAACCTGTAGAACTCACTATTATCACCCGGAATAAAACGAAAGAGGGATTGGATGAAATCGTCCGGGACACCTCTAAAGTAGGCCAGACTGTGGAACAGGTAACGGCTGACTTTCAGGCGCGCATGAACGAACAAAGTAATGCGGTGAAACAGGTGGAAGCGGATATCAGGTCACTGGAGAAGCAACTGGAGAAAGCGTCTCCCAGCAAAGGGAAGACGGAACTGACCGCCGACCTGGAAGCCGCGAAAAAAGTACTTGCCGAGGAAAAGGGAGAACTCTCTTTGCTGGAGAAGCAAGTGGAACAGACCAGCCAGAAGCACATCATGCTCCGTACGGAAATCCGTAACCTGAAAGAACAGATGTCGGGAATGACAGAAGGGACACAGGAATATGCTGACGCCATGCAGCAGCTTGGAGAGATGCAGGATCGCATGGGGGACATCAATACACAAGGTCGCATCTTCAGCGACGACAACAAGAATATAAAGGCTACCATGGATGCCGTTTCCGGTTTGACCGGTGTCATGACCGCCGGTGTCGGCGTGGCTTCCCTCTTTGGAGTTGAGCAGGAGAAATTGGCGGAAATACAAACAAAATTGCAGGCCGTGATGGCAATCACCATGGGCGTACAGCAAGTTGCCAATACGTTGAATAAGGACAGCTATTTTACGCATGTATTGCTGACAGGGGCCAAGAATATGCTGACAGCAGCCAATACAAGACTTGCTGTATCGCTGGGTATTTCTAATGTAGCTGCAAAGGCTTTGATGGCAACATTGACACTGGGGTTATCGGTTGCTATAACCGGTCTTATAGCATTGTGGGATAAATATAGCAGTGCGCAGGATAAAGTGAAGAAAGCCCGGGAAGCGGCAACTGAAGCAGCGAAAAGACAAGCTGAAGCTGAGGATGAATTGCGCAAATCAGCGGCAGGCAGCGTTTCCGCAATGTTACTTGAATATAAAAAACTTCAAAAAGCTTATCAAGACCTGGGAAATGATATAACCAAGAAGAAAAAATTCATAGATGCCAATAAAAAAACATTTGATGATCTTGGCGTTTCAGTCCGTGGAGTAAAAGACGCCGAAAACTTATTGATAAATGGAGAAGAGGCTTTTCTACGCACAATGAATAATCGCGCATTGATAGCCGCTTCTATGGAAGTGGCCGCAGAAAAGTATAAGGAAGCCATCGCTAAAATGATGGAAGTTGATGCTAAACAGAAAAAAGCGGAGACTTATAGTGAAAAGGACTTGGATGCGGATGATCTTACGCTGGCCAGCCGTATGGCCGCCGGAGAAATGCACAAGAGAAGAGGGGGGAATTTTCTTGAGGGTATTGCGGATGAAGATATGGAAGAGAAATTAACCAAATACGCAAAGGCCGGCAATCAATTCTACACGAAAGTTCTGAATGAATTCAACATAGAAAAGGCTAAAGCCATTGAAACGATTACCGAACAGAATAAAGGAGCCCTTGAACGCAATGCTGAGGAAGAGCGGAAGAACGTGGAGAAATTCATGAAAGAGGGAGCTGAAAGTCTTGCTAATGGGACTAAACTTACTCAAGAAAATCAAAATATCTTTCAACAAGCCGGCTTTACCCCATTTGTAGAATCGGATAATAAAGGTTCTTTCGACAAAGAAGCTAAAGCCAATGAAATTGCCGATGCGGAACTCAAAGCCCGTCAGAGAATAAACGATATGACCCTCTCCCTGATGGAAGAAGGTGAAGCCAAGAAGAAGGCACTTGCCCGGAAACAATTCGATGACGAACTGGCACGTATAGATAAGGAAGAACGCGAACGGTTGAAAGCCTTACAGACAGCACAGAAAAATGGAATGACCGTAACACCGGAACAGGTGATTACGGTGAAAGGACAGGCAAAGCAGCAACGTGACCTTGCCGGTGAGCAGTATATAAAAGATTTCTTTAACCTGGAAAAGGAGTATGCGGATAAGAACAAAAAGTTGAAGGCGGAAAAGATACAAGCTCTCATTGAATATAATAAGGAGTACGGCACCTATGAGGAAAAACGCCTTGCTATTGAGATGGAGTACAACGAGAAGTTGGCAGATATTCAAGCAAAACGCCGGGAGGCGGAAAAGAAAGGCGACACGGAGACCGTAGAAATAATGAATATCGCTTTAGCGAAAGCAACCAAGGACAAGGGCAGGTCGCTGATGGGTATGGACTATGAACAATTGAAGGAATCTCCCGAATATATCCGCGCCTTTGAAAACCTGAAAGAGACGTCGAGCGACACGCTCAATTCTCTGTTGACGCAGTTTGAAAACGCCAAACAGACAGCAGCTAAAGTGCTGTCTCCCGATCAGCTTCGCGAATATACAAGTACCATTCAATCCATAATGGACGAACTGGACTCCCGTAATCCGTTCCAGTCACTATCAGACAAAAAGCAAGAGCTTGCCGAAGCGGAACAGGCTCTTGCCGATGCGCAGGTTGAACTGGAAAATGCACGCCAGCAAGCCGAAGCCGTCAAAGGTGGAGCGAAAATTGAAAACGGCATTTCTTCATCCAAGCTCAATCCGGCAACCGGAAAGATTGAATCAACGAAAGCGTATCTGACGGAAGCCCAAGCTCTGGATAAGGTGAGGGAGAAAACAAACGAGTACAATGCGGCGCAGGATAAAGTAACAAAAACGGATGCAAAAGTAAAGAAGTCTAAAAAAAAGGTAAGGTCTGAGATAGATGAATTATTCCAGTCAGTGGATGACCTTGGAAAATCAATAGGCGGACCTGCCGGTGAAATCATTTCCCTGATAGGAGAAATCGGGTCTTTCACGCTGACTGCCATGGATGGCGTTGAAGCTGCTGCCGACACTTCTGCCAATGCTATCAGTACGGTTGAAAAGGCATCTGTCATTTTGACGATTATCAGTGCTGCCATGCAGGTGGCGACAAAGATATTCGATATGTTCGGCGGTGATAATACGACAGAAAAGTACGAACAGGCCAAAGAGGCATACGAATCTTATATCAACATCCTGGACCGGGTTATAGAAAAACATCTTGAACTGGCGGAAACTCTTACTGGAGAAAATGCGAACGCCGCTTATGCAAAGGCGATTGAAACCATAAAATTGCAAAGTGACAATGCAAGGGTATTGGGTAAACAATATTTGAATTCGGGCGCATCCGGGAAGTCTCACTCCAAAGGCTATAACGAGGTGGACGATATGTCATCGGAAGGCTGGAAGCAAGCCGCCCAGACTTTGGGCATGACCGTGGATCAGTTTAAAAAGAAAATGGGCGGACGCATGACCGGTCTGTTTGAATTGACGGATGAACAGCTTGCCAGCCTACAGGAAAATGCAGGTATCTTCTGGTCGCAACTGGATTCTGACACTCAAAATTATGCTGGCCAAATAGCGAATGGCGTAGCTAAAGTGGCGGAGGTGATAGAGCAAAAGATGTCTGACGTTACGCTTCTGGATGTTGAAACTCTCCGGTCTGACTTTCAGAATCTGCTGACAGATATGGATGCCGACACCGCCGACTTTGCTGATAACTTTGAAGAATACATGCGGAATGCCATTATAAACTCGATGCTGAAAGAAGAATTCATGCAAAAGTTGAAGTTATGGCGGGAAAAATTTTATAACGCCATGGATGGCGGCGTGACAGAGGATGAATATGCCGATCTGAAAGCGGAGGGGCAACAGCTGTCTGAGGAGATGAAGAAAAGAAGGGATGAGCTAGCAGAAATGTATGGTTGGAGCGCATCTTCTTCCGAAAGCCAGTCGGGACGTACAGGGGCTGTAACGACTATTACTGAAGAGACTGCTGGTAAACTTGAAGGTATTGGAATTTCAATACAGACCCACGTCATCAGCATGGATGACAAGATGACTGATATCTCCCAATATGCTTATGAAGCTATTGGCATACTCAATCTTATAGCTGAAAATACAGCCTTCTGTAAATTTTTAGAAGATATAGCGGATACGATAGAGAAAATGGAACGTGACGGAATAAAAATGAAATGATATGAAGATACTGGAAGGTTTGCTCACTATCAATGATGTGGATATATATAAGGCCTATAACGCCTTTCTGACAGAAGACTCTGCCGGGAGCAACACTAATTATAGTGAATTGCTGAAGGTACCTGCCATGAAGGATTATACGGCTGTGTCGTTTCGTGAGGAAAATGGGGAACGTTTACCTAATATTTTGCCGGAACCTCACTATGCAGCCCGTGACGTTACACTACAATTTGGCATCCTGGCTGATACAACAAAAGAATGGCTACAAAAGTATGTCGCTTTTCTGGCCTTTCTGAAAAGTGGATGGTTGGTGTTTTCCCTGCCAGAACTGGAAACCACTTACCGGATGTATTTCAAAAGCTGCACTACACAACAAATGATTACTTCTTTTAAGGTAGAGGGGAAGATTTTCGGGAAGATGAAAATGAAATTCCGAGAACCGAATCCTTATCAGGATATAGACTCTTTAGATAATGATTAAATGCTATTCAAATGAGGTTTAATATCTATAATCAGAGTGGAGGACTGAAGCTGACAGTGAATACGGCTTCTTCATCAACCTGGAACACGGAGTTGATGACGGAGAATGCCATATCCGCGAGCTTTACCCATCCTTTTTATGTTCCTCTGGACGTGAACGACTATGTGCTGTTATCGGGGATAAAGTTCAGTATCAATAAGGAATATAAACCTAAACAGAAATCCACCCAGGAATACAGTTATTCCGTGAAGTTCTACGGCCCGGAGTATGACGCTCAGCGGGTGATGTACCTGAACCTGACGGATGGGCAGTATGATGTGCAGTTCTCACTGGACGGCAGTCCAAGAGAACACTTGAAGAAGTGGGTGGACAATATGAACCGCATCTACGGGCGTGAAGTCTGGAGCATCGGCGATGTGGTGGTGGCTCCCAATCAAACGATCGAATACAACAACCAGAGTTGCTGGGACGCACTGGCCTCCATAGCTGAAGTCTTTGAAACGGAATGGTGGGCGGATGGGTTTACGATGAACCTGTCGCGCTGCGAACGTGGAGAGCGTGTTTCCCTTGGCTATATGCAGGGACTGACTTCGCTTACCCAGTCGGAGAACAGCAATGACGTGAAGTTCTTCACGCGGCTGATACCTTTGGGGTCGACAAAGAACATCGACCGTAGCCGGTATGGTTATTCCCGGCTTCAGCTTCCGGATAAGAGTACTTATGTTGATAGGAATACGCAGTACGGCTTATATGAATATGTGGAGGAAGCGGCGTTCGCTGAGATTTTTCCGCACTATACAGGAACGGTTACTTCGGTTCGTACGGAAGAGAAGACGGGGGATGACGGAAAGAAATTCACTATCTACTACTTCAAGGATGAGGGAATGAGGTTTGACCCTTCTTCAAAAGAAAATGAGATTGGCGGGCTGGTGAAACAGGTGTCTTTCCAGACCGGTGACCTTACGGGGCGTGACTTCGAGGCGAACTATAATTCTACCACCAAGGAATGGGAGATTATCAATATTTATCCGTCCGATGATGTGCAGATACCAGGCGGGAACCTGATACCTCGCGCTGGCGACACGTATATCCCCTGGAACTTCCGTATGCCGGTGGAGTATGAGACTCAGGCGGAGCTGGATTATAAGGCGGCGGTGGATGACTATCTGGCGAAGTATAGCGAAGACGTAAGCAAGTACGGTGGTGATACGGATTATATCTATATAGATAAGAATAGTGTGCCGCTGGTGCTCGGTCAGAATGTACGTCTGTTGAGCGATGAGTATTTCGGTGAGATAGGCTATCGGGACAGTCGGATGACGAAGGTGGTGCGGAAACTGGATAATCTGTCGGTTGCTACGATTGAATGCAGCAACCAGGTGGGGAAGGGGTGGAAGACACAGGTGGACAGTAGCATTAATGAGTTGAAGTATGTGATAGGTCAGAAGGAAGAAACGGTGCTGGATATCCTGAAAAGTTGGGACGGACGTGAAATCAATGATTATCGGGTATTGTCAGGCTTACGGACGTTAAAAGAGATCAAGCAACGGGCATTGAGCCGGTTGAATGATGATGAAGCCGCCGGGCACATCAAATTAAGGAAAGGTGGTACAGTGGAAAATGGCCTTATAGTTCGTCTTCCAAAACAAAATACCCCGGCCGCACTGATGAGCTGTTTGCTTGAAGAGGATATCGATACGTTTGTCGAAGAGGATGAAGACGCCATCGTGGAAGTTGCCCCGGCGGAAGCCAGCGGTGACCTTACTCTTGGTGGGCTTATTAATGTCGATCCTTCTTTTGATACCCTCCCCAATGATGTCTATTCGCTAGAAATGCGTGACGGGACCCTTTATCCCAAGCAAGGTGGCGGTCTTGTCATCGGTGATACAGCAGGTACTGCATATGATGGTGGAGCAGGTGCCGCATTGGAGCAGTTGGTAAGGGAGCTTGCAGGCGGTGCCGGTACCATGTACAGCGTATATATCCGTAATAATATGCCTTCTTTAGGATTTGCAGCACAGTATGGTGAAGAATGTGTGCTTGACTTTACCTTCGTCTCACAGTATCGAGATGACATCAGCGAGCCTTATAAACCGACCGGAGAATTGGGACTCTGTACCATCATGGTGAAGAATTCAAAGTACGCAGACTTTACCGTGGTCAAGCAGATGGAGATATCTTCCAATGTCTCCGTCAAACAAGATGTCTCTGAATGGTTGACCAGCGGCAGCAACAATATCAAGATTACCATCAAGGGGGAAAATACCGACCAGACAACGGCGCCTGTTACCTATGTGGTTCAGCTTACTTCTCTTGGCGTGAGTGCCCCTAACTTCGCTTGGTGGACGGCTTTTTCCGGAGATATTGCTATCCCGATGATCGTTAACGGCAATATCAGCAAGATGCTGCATGTGACTGTCACCGGTGATGATTATAACCAGAGCTACAGCCAGAATCTTGGAACGGCCGTATATCTGGATACTCCTTATATCTATACGCTTCCGCATCCGGGAACTACCGGTGTGTATAATGTGAGTTTCTACTTATCCAATTCAGATAATACCATCCAGACAAAGGCGGTTTCAATTAGTATCATGTGTATCTCTTCTGGCGAAGCCGTGAAGTTGATGTGCGTGAATAACGTGGCTGACCTTCTTACCAACTGGCAGGATAACATTGTTTTCAATTATGCTATCTATGACGGTTCTGCCGCTCAAACGGATGCGCTGTTCTCCATCATGAAAGACGGTATGGAAGTGTATAGCTCGGAGAATGATACTATCGTGACGAATGCGAAGAATACTCTCACTTATCCGATGGAGGTTGATACGGATGATGATGCTAACTTTGATGTGGTTGTGTTTGTGACCAGCGGCAACAATAACCTGATTGATCCGATCACGCTGAATGTGAATAACTCCCTCGGATACTCGGCCACTGCCGGAGCTGCACTCTATATTAATCCCCGTACGCGCAGCAATTCACAATCCAACAGTCGCAGCATAGTTAATGAGGTGGATAAGTCTGTTATCCCTGTAATTTGGAATAATTTTAACTGGGGCAATGACGGATGGGTGACTGATGGCGATGGCGTTAAAGTATTGAAAATCTTTGCCCGCAGTTCCGCGGTGATAGATTATCAGCCGTTTGCTGTGGAAGCGGCGCGTAGAGGAAAGACTATTGAGGTTGATTTTAAGGTGGAGAATGCTTCGGATGCCAGCAAGAACATTATTACTATCGCTGAGGGAAATGTCGGCCTGAAAGTATCCGGTGAGAATATCTCTTTCTTCTCCCAATCGCGACATGATAGTAGTACGCAGGATGTCCCTACTGACAACGGTGTACGTATGCGCTTGACAGTTGTAGTGATGCCTGATGCCTACGGAAATGCAGGGTTTAATATCGTCGCCATTTACATCAACGGAAAGAAGAACCGGCAGTACGCTTATGAGAGCAATGACTATTTTCGCAATAGTGGCAAGATAGTTCTGGGCAATGATTACGCCAACTTATATCTGTATGGGTTGCGTGTATATGATTCGGCGCTGACTTCTGAGGCCGTACAGAAGAATTATATCAATCAACTTGTGACTACCGATGAGAAACAGACAGAGAAGAGTATCAACCAAGTGCTGGATGGTGAAGGTGTGAATATTGACTTCAATGCTACGAAGATGCTATACAATGTATTCGTGGTTGATAAGCCTTTCCCTAACCTGAATAACCCTTCAGGCGTGGCGGGTAATCTGGAAGTCTTCTTCAAGGATAAACCGGAAAGGAACTTCACGCTCACCAATCTGTTGGTGGAAGGCCAGGGAACTTCATCAAAGAAATATCTGGAGTGGAATATCCGCTTCAAGATGAAGGGATTGAAAGATGCTGAGGGTAATAAGATAAACTCTATTGCCACGTATGCCGACGGGACCACAGACAAAAACAAAGTACTCATGTTCGACGGTGTGCCGAAGTCCGGGCGTCTGACGGCTAAGAAGAATTGGGCGAGTTCCATGCAGGACCACAAGGCCGGAAGTGTAGCCGCTTACAATGACCTATACAAAGAGATTGGTATGAAGAATGAGGCGATGACCACCGATCCGCAGATACGCGTAGCTGTTTATCAGGAACCGTTCATCGGATTCTCTAAGTCTATCAATGAAGAAGGTCAGGAAGTATATACCTGCATGGGAGAATTTACGTTCGGTCCGGATAAAGGAGATGATCTTTGTTTCGGTTATGACACAGAAGCTTTCCCTGCCTTGTTATCTGTGGAAGGTTCGGATAATGCTCCGCTTGGGGCTTTGTTTCGCGTACCTTGGAATACGCAGAAATCGTATTGGGCGTATAATCCGGATGAAGAAGCTTTCCAATATAACAATACCAACTGTTGGGATTTCGATGCCGGTGAACTGAACGCCGATGAAACAGAACCACTGTCTGCACAGAAATGGATAGATGCGTATAATGCCGTATATGTCTGCAACAACCGTATCCGTCCATTCAATGGAACGCTGGCTGAACTGAATGCCTCCATAGTTGAATATCGTAGTACAGGTTATGAGTATTGGATTGCCAAGTCCGGTGATGCTAACCTCTATAATCTCTATTATTACGAGGCGG
>ERZ1027221.559-NODE-559-length-25084-cov-8.484398_pt1 | contig 25084 bp, 17 predicted proteins | sample MGYA00519267_ERZ1027221 | MGnify/ENA primary metagenome ERZ1027221 (study PRJEB26926, sample SAMN06164533) | human gut metagenome | biome: ENVO:00009003; feature: ENVO:2100002; material: ENVO:00002003 | host: Homo sapiens | place: USA | collected 2012 ...
CCTCCGACTATCAACCACGAAGAGGGTGATAACGACGAAAACATCGACTATGACCTTAACCTTACGTTCAACAAAGCTCAAAAACGCGAAGTGAACGTAGCCCTGTCCAATACATTTGGATTTGGCGGTCATAATGCATGTGTTATTTTTAAGAAATACGCAGAATAATCAGTCGTGTTACGTAATCAAATAGACAAAATAAGGCTCTTATTCCGTAAGGACAAAGAGTCTTATTTTTGTTTTTATAAGATCTTGGGATTCTATCCCCACAACATCCAGCTCTACCAGCAGGCTTTGTTGCATAAATCCACCTCCATCCGCTCAGAAAAGGGACGCCCTTTGAATAATGAACGCCTGGAGTTCCTGGGTGACGCCATTCTTGACGCCATCGTGGGAGATATTGTCTATAAGCATTTCGAAGGCCGTCGCGAAGGTTTTCTCACAAATACACGTTCCAAAATCGTGCAACGGGAAACTCTGAATAAGTTGGCAGTAGAAATAGGACTGGACAAGCTGGTAAAATATTCCACCCGTTCTTCCTCGCACAATAGTTATATGTACGGAAATGCTTTCGAAGCATTTATCGGTGCCATCTATCTGGATCAGGGCTACGAGCGCTGCAAGCGGTTCATGGAAGAAAAGATATTCAAGAATTACATCGACCTCGACAAGATGTCGCGCAAGGAAGTCAACTTCAAATCGAAGCTGATTGAATGGAGCCAGAAAAGCAAAGTTGAGGTCTCATTTGAGCTTATCGAGCAATTCCTTGATGAAGATTATAACCCCATGTTTCATACCGAAATCCGCATAGAAGGTATTTCGGCTGGAAAAGGAACCGGATACTCTAAAAAGGAGTCTCAGCAAAATGCCGCACAGGCTGCCTTGAAGAAAATAAAGAATGATGCTGCATTCAAAGAACAAATAGAAGCCACAAAAGCGCAGAATCATTTGTCCGAGAATACAGAAGAAACAGATGAACTCACAGAGGAGACTCTGATTGAAGAAAATCCTGAAACGATTCTGCCTGTAGAAAATCCTGAAATGGACGAATGTAAGGGCGAATAATCTTCGCCCACATCATCATCAGCCGAAACAAATTCCCATCCGGCGTCCCTGAACAACCAGATCATTATCCTCCGTCACCAGTTTCAACTTCCCTGCAATTTCCTCCAGTGGCGCAGAAGAAATCTCATCCCCTTTCAACGTAATCATCCGGCCAAACTGTTCTGTTGCAATCAGTTCCGTAGCATGCCCACCCATACGGGTAGACAAATTCCGATCGAAAGGCGTGGGCGAACCTCCCCGCTGAATATAGCCAAGCACAGTTTCGCGGGTTTCAATACCTGTTTCGTATTCTATCTCCTGGGCAATGTACTCAGCGGCACGTTTCCGGCCATCCGTCTGTATGCCTTCGGCAACCACCACGATGGAATAAGGTTTCCCTTTCTTCAGTCGGTTCAGGATAGTCTCACCTATATTATGGATATTATAAGGAATCTCGGGTATCAGGATAACATCACCGCCACCTGCCATACCGGAATATAACGCAATCCAGCCGGCCTTATGCCCCATTACCTCGATCACCATCACCCGCTTGTGCGAACTGGCAGTAGAGTGCAGGCGGTCAATGGCATCCGTAGCAATACTTACAGCCGAATCAAATCCGAAAGAGAAATCCGTTCCCCAGATATCATTGTCGATAGTCTTAGGCACAGATACGATGTTCAGTCCCATGGCAGCCAGTTTGGCAGCAGTCTTCTGCGTACCGTTACCACCGATACAAACCACACAATCAAGCCCTAATTCCTTGATATTCTGTTCTATCAATGCCGGTTTATTGACATCGGATATCACACCGTTCTTCTTGAAAGGTTTCTCGCGGGAAGTGCCGAGCATTGTGCCGCCCTGGTTCAACAAACCGGACAAAGATTTATCAGTAAACGACTCCACATCCTTGGTAAGCAACCCCTGAAAGCCACTATGAATGCCCACAACTTCCATCCCGTAATGATTGATTGCAGTTTTGCACACTCCACGAATGGTGGCATTGATGCCGGGACAATCGCCCCCCGAAGTCAAAATACCGATTCTCATGACACTTTTGTTTGAATTATTGTTCTTTAGGTCCGTAAAGATAGAAAAAAAAGAGAAAAAAGATAGAGAAGCCGATAAATAAGATTATTTTTGCGCAACAAAATAGTTTTAACTAAGAGAGATGAATATCACAACATTGCTGGATAAGGTGTATTTTGCCCCTCGCCTGAAAAAAATCGACTTCTATGCTAACCGCGCAGGAGAACTTCAACACCGAGTTCTCGACCGCTTAGTGCGCATGGCAGAAAATACAGAATGGGGAAAGAAATATGATTATAAAAGCATTCATACTTATGAAGACTTTAGAAACAGACTACCCATACAGACTTACGAAGAGGTAAAGCCGTATGTGGAACGACTGCGTGCAGGAGAACAAAACCTGCTCTGGCCTTCGGAGATACGCTGGTTTGCCAAGTCCTCGGGCACAACGAACGATAAAAGTAAGTTCCTGCCCGTCAGCAAAGAAGCATTGAATGACACACATTATCAAGGCGGTAAAGATGCGGTTGCCCTCTATCTGGGTCAGAATCCTGACAGCCGCTTTTTCTCCGGACAAGGTTTGATTTTAGGCGGAAGCCACAGCCCCAACCTCAACTCCAGGCACGGACTTGTAGGCGATCTTTCTGCTATCCTGATACAAAATATACATCCGTTAGTGAACTGCGTCCGTGTTCCGAGCAAGAAAATTGCTCTTATGAGCGACTTTGAAAAGAAGATAGAAGCAATCGCCAACAGTGCCGTATCAAAAGATGTAACGAGCCTTTCGGGCGTTCCTTCATGGATGTTAGTACTCATTAAGCGTATTCTTGAAAAGACCGGTAAACAATCGCTGGAAGAAATATGGCCCAATCTGGAAGTCTTCTTCCATGGTGGTGTTGCTTTCACCCCTTATCGTGAACAATATAAAGAAGTGATCCGATCACCCAAAATGCATTATGTAGAAACGTACAATGCTTCCGAAGGGTATTTCGGTACGCAAAACGATCCGAATGATCCGTCCATGCTGTTGATGATCGACTACGGTATATTCTATGAGTTCATCCCATTGGAAGATGTAGGTAAAGAGAATCCCCGCATCTACTGCCTGGAAGAAGTGGAAGTGGACAAGAATTATGCATTGGTTATCTCTACCTCTGCGGGTTTGTGGCGCTATATGATTGGAGACACCGTGAAGTTCACGCAAAAAGATCCATATAAATTCGTCATCACCGGACGTACCAAGCATTTCATCAATGCTTTCGGTGAAGAATTGATTGTGGATAATGCGGAAAAAGGTTTGGCAAGGGCTTGCGAGGCTACCGGAGCATTGATTTCCGATTATTCGGCTGCTCCTGTATTTATGGATGCCAATGCTAAATGCCGTCACCAATGGTTGATTGAGTTTGTACAGGCACCGGACAGTATAGAGAATTTTGCCAAAATACTGGATGATACACTGAAAGAAGTAAATTCCGATTATGAAGCAAAACGACAGAAGAACATTGCCCTGCAACCTCTGGAGGTGATTGTTGCCCGCAAAGACCTATTCCATGACTGGCTGGCACAAAAAGGAAAGTTGGGTGGACAACACAAAGTTCCGCGTCTCAGCAATACAAGGGAATATATCGAGGAAATGCTGGAACTGAACAACTGATTCCTGCAATATCATAGGACAATACGATAATAAATAAGAAAGGCCGCATCAGACAAAACCGATGCGGCCTTTTTCATTTTTGTTCCATGCCTTGATACTGTGAGTTTCACACCGAGAAACTAACAGTCATCCCAGGCTATCAGAAATTATAGGCCAATCCGATACCCAGTATCTCCTTGAACTGTACCTTCGGCCCTCTTTCAACACCCTCATCATTAAAGGTTTTCACATCATTATCATACTTCAGAGTCATATTCAGGGTTGCTGACAGTACTTTATTGATCTTCATACTGATGAGCACATCCCAGTTGACATCCACATTACCAAAGTCTTTATTATAAGGAGTGAAGAAATCGGCTGTAGTAATCAGATTCACATTTTCCATGACAGGCAGCTCTGCACGGGCTTTCAGGAAAGCTCCGGCTTCGATCTTAAAGTGATCCCCCGGATCAACACCAAAAGAACCTAAATCAGAAAGATAATCATCGCTCACAAAGGTCATCTTTGTGGAGACAGGTGAAAGGAATATAGAATAATTACTCTTCGGACGATATTCCATACCCAATGCCACATTAGAATAGGCGGGAGCGAAGAAGTTAGATATATAGTGACTCTTGTCCGGATAATTATATCCTTTGGCAAATTGAGTATTCAAGTCAGCCATAAGCGTATAATACCAAACTTTAGTGGCTGCATAGCCCAACTGGGTAGATAATCCTATCTTATCGGAACTCTTTCTCATCCCTTGCGATTTGGTTTTCGAAAGACCATAATCCAGCACCAGGTTCGTCACCCATAGCCAGTTTCCGCTCTTATGTGTCAGTGAACCATTCAGGTAAGCATTTCCGGCAATAGAATTCTCACCACCGGCCGACCAGTTTGTCATTGCAGTTTGCGACATATTTATACCTGTCACACCTTTCAGTACCCAAGCTCCTTCTTTATATCCCTTATCGTCCGTTTGGGCAGAGACGATTGTTGCCAAAGTGGCAAATAGTATCATTAAATATATACGTTTCATACTGTTATTCGTTTTAATTGTTCCGCAAAACAAAGACGTCTTTGTATTTCAAACAGAGTAAACTATTTTTTTGTTCAGAAACAAATAAAAGAATGATTGTACGAAAATTACAGGATGATACCTCCTCCCAGCAGCAGACCTGCCTCATCAAAAAATGCCGCAGCCTGTCCGGAAGCAATGGATTCCAGTGGTTCGCGCAATAGCACATGCAAGAGATTCTCATCCGTTATACTGACAGTGCAATGATTAGCTTGCTTCCGATAGCGAATCCTGACAATGACACCCCCGGAATTCAGTAAACGGGAAGTATCCACAATATTCCAGTCTTTCAACAGCATTTCCTCTTTGTAAAGAGAAACCAGAGGCGCAAGTATCACTTCGTTCCTCTCTTTATGTATCTCTTTTACGAAAACAGGACGGTTCAGATGAATACCCAATCCTCTGCGCTGACCAATCGTATAGAAGGGGTATCCTTCGTGCCAACCTAAAAAAGCCCCGCTTTCATCGAGAAATTGTCCTTTTCCCGGCAAAGCATCCTGCGGAACTTCATGCTGCAAGAAAGAGCGGTAATCCATCGGGCAGAAGCATACACCAAGACTATCCTTTTTGGTTGCTGTCCGTTCAAAGCCGCGCTTAGCAGCATAGGCACGCACTTCATTTTTAGTCCAGTCACCCATTGGAAGGAGCATACGTTCTAAAATGTTCTGTTGCAGTCCCCAGAGGAAAAAAGTCTGATCCTTATCACGGTCGGCAGCCGGGGCTATAAAGTAATAGCCATCCCGGAAAACTTTACGTACGTAGTGTCCGGTAGAAATCCAATAAACGCCCATTTCATCGGCAATCTTTGCCAGCAACGGCCATTTCAGCTCATTGTTACAGAGAGTACAGGGAACAGGGGTACGGGCGGAAAGATATTCATCTACGAAATAGCGGATAATGCGCTCACGGAATAATTCGCGGGCATCATAGATGATGTGCGGGATATTCAGGCGGGAAGCGAGATTACGGGCATCATCCAGAGATTCTTCAAAGCCTTCCGAATCATAGAAACGAAACGTCACACCGGTTACTTCATAACCGGCCTCTTGCAACAGCATGGCGGCAACAGAACTATCTGTACCTCCACTCATACCTAACAATACACGCTTCTTTTCCATATAAATACGTTGACAAAAGTAGATAATCCGCTAAAGAAAAACAATTAAACCATTATTTTTATATATTTGCCATTACTAATACTAATGCACAAAAAAATGAAAACTAAAAACATATTCTATGCAGGTCTGTGCGCACTCTTCATGTTAACCTCGGCTATGTGCTGCGATGATGATGACAGTGAAGGTATCATCGAGCTAACAGGCATTAAATTGAATCAATACAACAACACAGGAGCATATCCTGTGATTATTGAAAATGGGCAATGTCCCAAAGAAGCGTATCTGATACGAATATCCCCGATTTCAGAGTATTACTACAGCACAAATATCCTAAAATCCCCTATTATAGCTTTCCGTATCATCACACTGACCGATTTCAATGAAGATTATCCTGCAGGAAGCGATATCTACAAATTATTCAAAGAGTATCCTCCGATGCTGTTAAGTGAAAATTTTAGGGAACATTACCTCAGTAGTGATTGTCTGGATAAAGGACAGCCTATCACCACTATAACGTGGGGTGATTTCTACAAGGTCTTGTTAACCTATCCCCAGCCGGGAAATTATCAATTCCGCATTGAACTGGAAACAGAAGACGGCAATATCCTTTCAGAAGAAACAGAAGTCATCCTTTACTGAGTCAGTCCCACTTTAAAACAAATACTTCCATGAAAGCTATCTACTACACTTTAATATGTTTCAGCCTGCTTATTACACACAGCGCACAAATCCATGCACAAAAGGAATCAGCGCGGCGAAACGAGCACTTCATCGACCTTGCATTCGGAGCAGAGTTCAATACATCTTCTTATAAAAGTCCGATTGGAGAGATTGTTTTTCAAGGCAAGCAGCGAGCATATGTAAGTATAACCATGAAATATCAATATTTCTTTCATAAGCATTGGGGAGCTTTCTTAAGTTTAAACTCCAACGGTTCGTCACCATATTCAGAAGAAAGGTTAATGGACAAGATGGAAAAACAACCAGCATCCCACTACTACACCTATACCGGTTCTATGGATAAAGATGATATAATGCAGGGCACTTATACCTTAGGAGCCATGTACCGTCAAGATATACATTCGTGGAGCTTCAGACCCTATCTTGCGTTTGGCTGCGCACAATATATGCATGCAAACACAATAGACTATCTCCGCAAAGAAGAGGAGAATAATCAGGTGGAACAAATGAAAGTCACCGTCGGCAACAGCAAGAATCTTCAATATGGGTTCTGCCTCTCTCCGGGAATTTACATCTCCAAAGCAGTAGCCAGCATTGTATACCTGACAGCAGACTTTTCCTATACGGTGCATACAAGAAAATTTGCAGCGCACTACCAACGAAGCAATATATATACTCACGAAATTCTGGAACAATACAACGTAAAAGAAACACCGGGAAACTACCTAAATCTAAGAATAGGACTAAGTATCCGGTTTGCAAAAAACAAAGCGAAGTCTCACAAGCCCACTTCCAAATGAAGATTTACAGGATTCGGTAGTCGGTCTACCTCCAACTATCAGCAAGAAAAAGAATGAAAGAACTTATTATCTTATGAAATTGTTGTAACTTTGTGCTCTTTAAAAAACTAAAACTCAAACGTTATGGAACATCAACTGACAATTTACAACACCTTAGATAGGAAAAAGGAGCTATTCGTGCCACTGCACGCTCCACATGTAGGTATGTATGTCTGCGGTCCTACCGTTTACGGTGACGCGCACTTGGGACATGCACGTCCTGCCATTACTTTCGACTTGCTTTTCCGCTACCTTACCCACTTGGGATATAAGGTACGTTATGTCCGCAACATCACCGATGTAGGCCATCTGGAACATGACGCTGACGACGGAGAAGACAAAATAGCCAAGAAAGCACGACTGGAACAATTGGAGCCGATGGAAGTAGCGCAATACTACATCAACCGTTACCACAAGGCAATGGAAGCGCTGAACGTACTTTCACCCAGTATCGAACCGCATGCTTCGGGACACATCATCGAGCAGATAGAGTTGGTGAAAGAGATCCTGAAGAATGGCTATGCTTATGTCAGTGAAGGCTCTGTCTACTTTGACGTAGAGAAATACAATAAGGATTACCATTACGGAAAACTCTCCGGCCGCAATCTGGATGACGTACTGAACACCACCCGCGAACTGGACGGACAAACTGAAAAGCATAACCCCGCCGACTTCGCCTTATGGAAATGTGCCCAACCGGAGCATATCATGCGTTGGCCCTCTCCATGGAGCGATGGTTTCCCGGGATGGCATGCCGAATGTACGGCCATGGGTAAGAAATACCTCGGCGAACATTTCGATATTCATGGTGGTGGTATGGACCTTATCTTCCCTCACCACGAATGTGAGATCGCTCAATCGGTTGCATCGCAAGGCAATGACATGGTACATTACTGGATGCACAACAATATGATTACCATCAACGGACAGAAGATGGGTAAGTCTTACGGAAACTTCATCAATCTGGACGAGTTCTTCAACGGCACACATAAGTTGCTGACACAAGCATACAGCCCGATGACCATCCGCTTCTTCATCCTGCAAGCTCACTATCGCAGTACGGTAGACTTCAGTAACGAAGCCTTGCAAGCAGCTGAGAAGGGATTAACCCGAATGATGGATGCCGTGAACGGACTGGAAAAGATCACTCCGTCCGCCACTTCCAGCGTAGATCTGAAAGCAGTGCGTGAGAAGTGCTATGAAGCCATGAATGATGACTTGAATACTCCGATAGTCATTGCTCATCTTTTCGACGGAGCCAGAATGATTAACAACATCATTGCAGGCAACGACACCATCACTGCCGATGAGCTGAAAGAGCTGAAAGAAACTTTCCATCTCTTCTGCTTCGATATTTTGGGACTGAAAGAAGAAAACGATTCCAATGAAGAGCGTGAAGTTGCTTTCGGTAAAGTAGTAGATATGTTACTGGAAGAGCGTATGAAGGCCAAAGCCAATAAAGACTGGGCTACCAGTGATAAGATCCGCAATGAACTTACAGCACTCGGTTTTGAGATAAAAGACGGTAAAGACGGGTGCGAGTGGAAGCTGAATAAGTAAAAAGTTTGCGAACAAAAAGTCAATAATATAGGGCTTCATATGTCCAAAGGACACACGAAGCCCTATATTATTAATTTCTTATAAACAGCTAATTCACAAGAGAGCCCACGAGGAGCCAAAAGGACATTTATGTCTTTACAATGAGGGGACATTTACTGAATATCCCTAACTCTCAAAATGTAAACCCGACACTAACCTGCCACATATTCTTCATCGGACTTTCATCTCCCGCCAATAGATAGGCAAAGTCTCCCTGCAAATGGAAGAAACGCACGCCACAACCTACGCTACCATAATTAGAATACCCTTTGTCCTCGTCAGCTAAGTGATAGCCGGCACGCAGCAGACCATGCTTCAGGAAAGTGTACTCAGCTCCGATGCTACCCTGCAAGCCCTTGGTTTCGGAAGGCAACAGATAATCTATGTCTACGCCACATTCCAGCACATGATTCTCACTAAAAGGCAAATACAGAGCACCGCCTACCGAACACAACCCGGGCAATGAGCTTTTCAGACCTTCACCATAATTCAATTTACTCCCGATATTTTTCAAGCTAAGGCCTGCAGTCCATGCTGCCCGGCCGTTCATCCAAGATAAGCCTTGACGATAAGAAGCCCCAAAATCGAAACAAAAAGCATCACCGGCATCTATTCCTTCAACATCGAGATCGGAGGACACATAACGCAGGTTCACGGATAAAGACAGGTTCTTTATCACTTCATAAAAATATCCCGCTTCCAAGGCCCACTCACCGGGTTTAGCGATTCGGCTGACCACTCCGTCCTGACCGGTCTGTTCACTCTCGGGCAATCGATAGGAACGGAAGCCTGCCGTCAGTCCATGATTCTTTCCTAATTTAACAAAACCACCTATAGTATGCAGCCTATATCCATCCTGCAAGTGACTAAAGGCAGGAGTGTAACCATACCCCACTCCAACCTTATCCGTAGTAAATGCTATCAGCGAAGCATTCTGAAACACAGCGGCAGTATTTGCACTCACAGCCGTACACACCTCCCCCATACCTGCTGAACGGGCATCGGCCGGTAATTCCAATACACCCTGCGCGGTTACATTCACTGCACAGAAAGAGACTCCTACCAGAATTCCTATTATCTTTTTCATAACTATATCGTATTATTTCTTAATGATCGTTCTTGTTATCCGCTTACCGCCTGCTTCCGCCACAAATGCATAACTCCCGGTTTTGAGAGCACTTACATCTATCACAACAGGACTGTGAGGAGCAATTTTTGCTTTGCCTTCCAAAGCCTTTCTACCACCGGAAGTGTAGAAGCTGTAACCAAACTCTCCGTTCACGCCCTGTCCCAGCAGGACATTCAGCTTATCAGTTACCGGATTCGGATAGCAATCCATTTCACGGGTCTCATCCCATATATTAACCTTTATAGTCGTTTCACCGCTATATTTAAAGGGGTCGGTGGCCTTTATATGTATTTCAGCTTCACCGTACTTCAATCCGGATACGGTTAACTGCCCGTCCTTGATACTAACTTCCAGATAACCCGCAGGTGAAACTGAAACATTGTACGTCAACGGATCTTCGTCTTCATCGGTGATATAGTTACTCAAATCCAGCGTTTGCGGCTCCTTTAACTTTCCGATATAGACTGCTTCCGTATTGCCTGTAGCCGCAGGAGCATGGTGCATGTCGCGCAGGCAAGCTTCCGCATCGATATATCCTCTACCTAACTTACCTGCATAGTTCGGATTATATTGGTCTATGTCTTTCATTCCCATGAAGAGCTGGCGGCGCAGGTCATCGGGTGTAAATCCCGGTCCGCCAAATTTGGAAACAATGAGTGCAGCTATGCCCGACACATGCGGACAGGCCATTGAGGTACCCTGAAGATAGCAATAGCCATCATGACTATCCATATTTTCATAAAAATTCGCCGTACTTAAAACACTTCCCTGGCCTTCCCAAGGCCATGTTTTATCGTTTTCAAAGAAGTCACCTCCAGGTGCTGTAATATCCACCCACTCACCATAATTAGAATACCACGTTTTCTCGAAGCAAATATTCATTGCTGCTACAGCAATGACTTCCGGTATTGCAGCCGGATAAGCAAGACGCTCACTATCATCATTTCCGGCGCAAAAAATAACGATCCCACCTTTCATTGGTCCTACTTGATGTTCACCATTCACATCATCCGTTCCGGCATACTTTATAAAGTAGTCTATGGCAGCCCGAGTTGCCTCATCTATGACAGGTGTTACACCTTCATCAAAAACAAAATACCAACTATTTTGACTGATAACCGCCCCATTATCGGCACCATACACAATCGCAGCCGATATATATTCCGTACCTATATCCTCACCGGTATCTTCCGGATTTGTCATAAATATCTGCGAACTAATCAAACGGACACCGCTACCAGCAGTACCGTCTCCTCCGGCCACTCCACATACACCAATACCGTTATTATTGACAGCTGCAATAGTTCCGGCCACATGGGTACCATGAAGGTGAGGAATAATCTGAGCGTCCAAGGTTATAAAGTTAAATCCATATATATCATCTATCATCCCATTCTCATCATCGTCTACCCCGGGCTGCCCATTCAGTTCAGCCTCGTTTATATGCATGTTGGCTGCCAAGTCTTCGTGCAGGTAATCAATGCCACCGTCTACAACGTTCACAATAACTTCAGGGCGGCCCGTCGTTGCTTTCCAAGCTTTGAAAAGATTAATATCCGCTCCTGCTATGGCATGGTAAGGTGTGGATGTTGACCCGACAATACCATCAGGCAGGCTACCATCATTCTGATAATGCCATTGCGACTCAAGGTAAGGGTCATTAAACGGATAGTCGTTTACAGCCTTGGTGGTTGTAGGAGGAACAGAAGTCACATAAGGCTTTTCCAAGAAACGTTTTTTCCCCTTATTACTACTTTCATATTTTATCTTACGTACCGGCTCCACCAGGGTTATTTCCTGAAAAGCCGACAAGTCGTTGAAAGCACGTGTCAGTGACACTTTTTCCGGGAGCTTGGCACAATACCAACGGTTTAATCCTGCTTTTCGATGTCGGGCGGCAAACTTTTTGTTCTCAGGAAAAAGTTTGTCCAATCTTTCCACTCCCATCTTGCGGGCTAACACTTGAGGATTGATGGTATCAGCTGCCTCTTCCGTGAGTTGCAGATGCAGCACATTGGGCATATACACTGTTCCATTTGAGAGATTCACATTGGAATGGGTTCTTTCATTCGTTTGATCCACAAACACTTCATCCCGGCAGGACAGGATGATAAAAACAACTGCTCCAAAAAGCAAAAGCGATAATTTCTGTTTCATAAGCATAGTAGAATTTGTTATGTTCTGCAAAAATACACTTTTTTGTAATAACTATTATATTATATATAAAAAAACAAAATTACAGTATATACATAAAAAGTAACTACTCAGGTATAATACCTGAGTAGTTACATAAAGACTGCCCCCTCTGATTCCTAAGAATCAAGGAAGGCAGCACCATTCAGAAAAGAGAGTTTTAGTAAGGTATCATGTCGGAAAGAATACGTTCCTTATACCAAGGATCATCTATCGCCTTCAACTCCTTGCCCATCTCACGGCAAAGTTCTGCAACGATTTCTTTATTTTCTTCCAACGGAAGATTATTCATCTGATAAGGGTCCTTTTCATCATCAAACAACAGGCTTTTCTTCAGCTTATGGTCTTTCTTATCAATATAGAAAGCCAAAGTATAACGTGCCGTCTTATACCCTCTTGAAGAAGGGAAGTAAGTCTGTACTTTACCGTCCGCATCTTTTTCTCCGTCCAGGTTCTGGATATACAAAGCACCACCGGGACGTTCAATTTCCGCCTTTTCATCGAAGAAAAGAGGTGCCCAGTTACGTCCTTGCACATTAGACGGAATGGAATCGCCCAAGCCACACAGTCCCAGGACAGTGGGCATAATATCCGGCGCAGACATCAGAAGATTGTCTACACGCGGCTGGATATGGCCGGGATAACGTACCAGAAACGGTATATTCATAGATTCGGAATAAGGAGAATTCTTCGGATCATCCGTGAACTGGCTACACATTGTTTCACCATGGTCGGAAGCAAAGATCACAATCGTATTCTTATCCAAACCCTGCTCTTTCAGTGTTTCAAGGATCTGTCCGAAGGCACGGTCTACACCGGTAACAGAGGCAAAGTAGTAGCGAACGCTCTCTGCTTTTTCACGCTTCTTATCTGCATTGGGACGGATAAGAAGGCTATCCAGAGGTTGATCTTTGTACAGGTTGAAATCTTCTTCCATACAATCATTCAATGAACGGTACGGGCTGTGGGGCTGATTCATACCCACCATTATAAAGAAAGGCTTTTTCGGATCACGCACATTCCCTTCGTTCTTCAGATAGGAAACCACCATCTTGGACTCATGCAACGGTGACCATTCTTTCGGATCGTGACGATTTCCATCCGTATCCCAGTAACGGGGATTCTTATGTTCATCAAAAGTACCGTAGGAGTACCAGTAATTAAAGCCGTGACGGCGTTCTTTCGGCGTATAGGCATCCCAGGCAGGTATGCGATCTTCTACATAGTGACCGGGACGTTGCGGATCGTTCGGTGTAGGAAAGTCAGCGTGTAACTTGCCAAAGTAAGCGCAGTCATATCCGGATTTATTGAATACATCACCTATACAATCCACGTCGGCACGCAGGGAACTGATAGGCCGGTCTGAATTACAATTCAAAGGTATCCCGCTTTTATTGGGATACATCCCCGTCAGCAGCATACCTCGATGAGGGCTACTCAACGGACAGTTACTCTGGGCAGAACTTAACACCAGCGCTTCACGGGCAAAACCATTCAAGTTAGGGGTATGCACCGGATCATTGCGGAAGTTCACCTTATCGCGAAACCCATCCTGTCCCCAGAACTCCATAGCCTGATTACGGTACTGGTCGGGGAAGACATAAATAACATTCGGAAGTTGTGCCTGCTCTCCCTGCTGAGTTTTGCAGCCTTGCAGGGCAAACAGGCCCAAGCCTCCCAAAAACAAACTAAACCGATTTATCATATCTTTTAATTTCTTCGAACACTAAGACGCTTTCCTCTGATTTCTCAGAATCACCACACCCTTGCGTTCACTATTATTCGTTTATTTAGAAGAGCTTCTTGTTCGATTCCAGGTCTCTTTTGCGCATAATTCCTTCCAGGAAGTAATAGTCCGCATAATTCAACGGAACATCAATCTCAGCACCATGAGGAATACTGCCTACAGAGTGCATCAGGATGAAATTACCGTTTGTGCCCACTTCTGCACGATAAGCCGGAGAGCCGAGATTTTCCATAATCTTATCTGCTGTTTCCTTATAGTTTTTGCCGGGAATGTATGTGCTCAACTCGTACAAGGCAGATGCCGTACATGCAGCAGCCGAAGCGTCACGGGGTTCGTTCGGAATATTGGGAGCATCAAAGTCCCAATACGGTACAAGGTCTTCCGGCAGGTTCGGATTATTGAAGATAAAGTTATAAATCTTTTCAGCCATATCAAGATACTTCTGATCGTGGGTATAACGGTAACACATGGTGTATCCGTAAATGGCCCATGCCTGTCCGCGTGCCCAGGCGGATTCGTCAGCATACCCCTGTGCAGTTTGTTTCTTACGTACCTCACCGGTTACGGGATCATAATCCACTACGTGATAACAGCTGTTATTGGCACGGAAATGATTTTTCATGGTGGCATCGGCATGCTTCACGGCAATATTATAATAAGTAGAATCGCCTGAAAGCTTGGAAGCTTCGAACAACAGTTCCAGATTCATCATATTATCTATGATAACCGGACATTTCCAACCACGTTCTGCCTGCCAGCCTTTATCGGCATCCCAGGACTGAAGTACGCCTGCCGCCGGACGGAAACGGGTAGAAAGAGACTTAGCCGTCTGAATAATCACAGGCTTGTATTCTTCTTTACCGGCAAAACGATATCCGTTCAGGTAACTGCTGCCAATCATAAAGCCCACATCATGATGCCAGGTCAGGTATTGCACGGAATCCAGCGCTTCTGTATACTTCTCAGCTAGCGGCAACCATTTCTTATCACCGGTCAACTCATACGTATACCAGATATTACCGGGGAAGAAACCGGAACACCAGTCATCAATGGGTACATAAACAATGCTACCATCTTTGTTGATAGTTCTTGGATTCAGAATTTTCCCTGACTTTTCGATAATGTCGGTCTGAATGGTCTCCTGCGCCACCGCATTATCAATATTCTCTTGGATAAAGTTGCTCTCGGTCTGCTTCTGACTTGTGCAACCCGCCAAAACAAGGAGGGATATTCCCAATGTCGTGAGGATTGTTTTCATAATAATGATTTGTTTATTAAAGTTTCGTATTCTTTCGTCAGCAAAAGTAGCGCAGGTTTACAGAAAAGACCCTCCTAAATTATACAGGAAAAGGGCAAAATTGTTACATTTGCACATAAATCATACAGATTGAACTTTTTAATCATATTGAAAATATGACTCCACAAGAATTTTTCAAGAAAGATCTCTTTGCAGAACAAACCGGCGTAGAACTACTGGAAGTACGCGAAGGATATAGTAAAGCACGCCTCGTTATCACAGAGAATCACCTCAACGCAGGACGCCGCACCCAAGGCGGAGCCATCTTCACTCTTGCAGACCTGGCACTGGCCGCCGCTGCCAATTCACATGGTGCACTGGCTTTCTCCCTGTCTTCCAATATCACCTTTTTGCGCGCCAGCGGACCGGGTGACACGCTGTATGCCGAAGCACGCGAACGGTACATCGGACGTACTACCGGATATTATCAGATAGATATCACGAACCAGGACGGAAAACTGATTGCTACATTCGAGTCCAGCGTATTCAGAAAAGGGGATCCGCTGCCGTTCAAGGTATAGAGCTACAAGCTCATTTCTTCTTTACCACCGACGTCATCGGATAACGATTTCCTTGTACGCTCCTCAGGAAAGCCTTTGCCGACCCGAAGTTAAGATACATATCCAAGCGAATCGGGAGATGATTCTTATCATCTGAGATAAAGAAAGTAATCACTTCTTTTTCCTTCCCTTTCTTATATTCTACAAAAGAGAATACGAGGCAACGATAAATCGTATCATTATTGGCTTTTACATCTTCTTTGCCCCGGTAAATCAGCGTCTGTTCTTCTACCTTACGTCCGGTGGCCATAGGAAAAAGAATCCGGTCGCCTATTTTATAATCTGCCGGATCGTAAGAACGCGCCTGCGCCAGGATACTTAACATATCGAAGATGCAACGGCTGTCACTGTATTCCATCTCTTGCGGATCGCGGACCGGGTTGTGCCAGATACGCCTCTGCTTCACGTTGGATACGCCATCCTTATATGAAAACCAAGCTTCATCCACCGTATAGCGGTCACCCTCTTCGGCCGCTTTACGGAAGTAGAGCGGCTCCAACTTTTCACTGACATAGCAAGTCAGCGTATCACGCATCTTAAAGAAGAAATCGGTCTTTTTACTTCCTACCGAAAGCAGGTTGAAGCGGTAGGCAGGTTGTGACTGATAAGTAGTGGAGAAGGTGGTCAGACTTGCCAGCCCCACCTTCTTCCAGATAAACTTCCAGTTAAAATATAAATCGTACATCACGTGCTCGCCGGACTGAAATGCGGTGTTTTGAGCCGTACATTGTGCCTTGGCAGGCGTGGACATCATCGTAAGCAACAGTGCTCCCAACAGGCAGAACACCCATCCGCGCTTACCGGTTATTGCCGGAGCTGCGGTTATTCTGGTTTCTCTTTTTCTTGTCTTCATCTGGTTTTTGTTTTTTGAGTTCATCCGGTTTCTGTTTATCCAGCGGCTTTTCATGTATATTCCAATCCTGGGTCAAGTCGAAATTAGCTTTCAGTTCTATCACCTGAGGATAGTAATACACTTTCTCCGGTTGCCGTTTGTCTTCGTATTTTCCGGTGTCCCACACACCGTTTCCATTCGTATCATTTATAAGGCGCGCACTATATTTGCCGGGATTCAGGAAGTAGAAATCTGCCTTACCGTCGACAACCGGCACTGTACGTACCACTTTATCCTGTGCATCCAGCAATTCTACAAAAGCAATTGAATCTGCTCCCGTCACATTATAGAATATTTGCCCGTACTCTTCAGGTTTCTTCACCTTAAATTCTTTCTTTATCTTATCGGTGAAAAGGCCATATATTCCATGGAAAGCCGTCGAGTCGACTTCAAAAGCATAGCTTTCACCAGGCACCCAATCTGCATAAACATTATAGCGCATCAGGTTCAGAGAGTCCGGAACAAAGTCGTAAGGGATATCATTCCACAAACTGTCTACTTTCTGTTTCAGATGAATGGCACCATCAGCAGCAGTTGCCAACGGTTCAGTAAATGTAAGAGAGATATAGTCGTAGATATCCATCGTACCCGGTGCATATACATCCACAGGCAGGAATACCGTCGGTTCTACATACTCCTTACCCTCTTTCTCCGCTTTCTTTTTGGCTTTTTCCAGTTCCTTTTCTTTCTTCTCACGTTCCTTCTCAAGTTCTTTCTCGGACTTAGGCCGAATCTTCGATACAAGTCTCAGAGTATCCGTACGCGGCACCAACTGGTTGAGCGTATCCGTATAGAGGTAAGTGAGACTCATCTTCAAAGTATCCATCTTATAGATCAGAGAGTCTCTTATCCAATAATGAAGCGTATCAATGCGTCCGGTTGGCTTCTCCACGATGAAAGCATTGGTTTCATCGAAATTCAGTCCCTTCAACAACGGCAGGCTGTCAGCCTGGGTAGAGAAATAGAAAGAGAATTTCCGGGATTCGGGACGTTCGCTCCTGATGAGACGTTGCGACAAAACCCGTTCTTTGAAACAGCGCAATATGACGTCATCCGGAGAGTAATGAGTATAAGTTCTCTCCATGATCGTATCTATCGTCAGAGAATCTTTCCAGAGTGTATCAAGACGTATCCGTTCATCCATGGCAGGAATAATCAGGGAGTCTTCGAAAGCAATCATTTCAGTGGGCTGACTATAATAGAAGTTTTGGTCAGCATCTTGCAATCCGTAGATGCGGTATTCGCCCGGAGCAACACCCCGAATCGTGAAACGTCCGCGACTGTCGGTACGACCTACACGTTCAAAAGGTATCGTAGTGAAAGCCGAGTCAGCTAAATTGGAATGCATACCTACCAACATACCTTTCACCGGTTCCAGATTGGCTGCATTCAGCACGGTACCGGAAACCACCATCGAGTCGATAACGGAACCCGTGGAGAAAGTAAACCCGAAATCGGGCAACGGATTACCTTCATTATTGTCCTGAATAGCATCCGAGAAGTCTATCGAATAAGTAGTATTCGGTTTAAGAGTATCCTTTAAGGTGATTACCACCTTCTTCCCGTTCGCCTTTATCTCCGGCTGTTGCACCTGGGGTGGAGAAATCACAATCTTCTCCCCGGGTTTCTCAAGCTTGATGAATTCATCGAATTCAATCGTAACTTTCTTCCGGTTATTATTAAGCGCGCCCGGCGCAGGCGTACTACCTACGAAGCGTGGAGGGGTTTCATCAATAGCACCACCTTCCGGACGACCGATGCTGGCGCAGGAATAAAGCACGGCACCAACGACGGCAACACCTGCCAGACGATTGAAAAGAGACTTCATATCTAAATATTTATTACGTAATATGCTGCAAAAATAAAGGTTATCCCTTAATAAACAGAATGCTTTACAGTATTTTAATCAAAAAAGAGCAAGAAGACAGTAAAAACAGATAAAACAAAGGAAAGGTTCAATCGGGAGGATGAAAGAGAAGATACCTCAGCAAGCCCTGCGAAAGCGGGCAACTATCTGTGTGGCAATACACTTGGTGTTTCACAACAAACAGTCGTAGTGAAACACGAGTTCAGTCGTAATGGGAAGTACCTTCAGTCGTAGTGGGAAATAGCTTCACTCGTAGTGGGAAATGGCTTCACTCGTAATGGGAATATAGCACCGGTTATGGATAAAAACAGGTGTTAATCTGTGTTGAATTAACACATAAACATATCGAAAGAAATTAAATCCGCCAACGGTATATATAAGATATGTATGAAACATAGTTAAAAATAGACGCAAATAGAACTAATCTGTTCAAAAATAGATAATTTTGCAGCCGGAAAACCCGAAGAGTGCTTTAAGTTTTCCCCTTTGTCCTCCGTATTATCCAAACTATGACAAGACAGAAGAAACCTGTATTTACCAAATGAAAAAATAAACCAAAAGACAGAGAATAATTACAAGTATGAAGAGTAGATTGATTTTATTGGCATGTTGCCTGTCACTGTTCAGTTGCGGACAGAGTGACAAAACTACGGGTAAAGCGCCCGAATTTGCAGTGATTACAGTAGAAACGACCACTGCCAACTTAACGAACAGTTATCCGGCTACGATCAGAGGTAAACAAGATGTAGAAATCCGCCCCATGGTAAGCGGTTTCATCACCAAACTGCATGTAGACGAAGGTTCAGTAGTACGCAAGGGACAAGTGTTGTTCAGCATTGACCCCGTACAGTATCAAGCTGCCGTGAACTCAGCCAAAGCTGCTGTTGAAACAGCTAAAGCTGCCGTAAACACGCAAGAACTTACCGTAAACAACAAGCGTGAGTTGAACAAAAAGAATATCATCAGCAACTACGATTTGCAGATGGCAGAGAATCAACTGGCACAAACAAAAGCACAATTAGCACAAGCTGAAGCACAATTAGTAAACGCCAAGAACAATCTGTCGTATACCAGTGTAACCAGCCCCAGCGACGGTGTAGTAGGTAGCATCCCCTACCGTGTAGGTAGCTTGGTGAGCCCTTCCGTTGCCACTCCGCTGACTACCGTTGCCGATATTTCTGAAATGTATGCTTACTTCTCCATGACTGAAAGACAATTACTTTCACAAATACGCGAGGGTGGCAGCACCAAGGAAATCCTGGAGAAGATGCCTGATGTACAGTTGCAACTCATCGACGGAACCATGTATGCCGACAGCGGACGTGTGGAAACGATCAGTGGTGTTATTGAACAGAAGACAGGCTCCGTAACCATGCGTGCCCTCTTCCCCAACCAGCGTAACGTTCTGCGCAGCGGAAGTACCGGTAATGTGGTATTCCCCAACCCGATGACGAATGTTATTATGATACCTCAATCAGCCACTACAGAAATACAGGACAAGAAGTTCGTATTCGTAGTGCAGCCTGACAACACCCTGAAGAATACGGAAATCCAGGTGTTCAAGCTGAATGATGGTAAGTATTACTACGTAACCGAAGGTCTGAAAGCCGGTGATAAAGTAGTAATGGAAGGTGTGCAGAACCTGAGAGACGGAGCATCTATCACTCCTATCACTCCTGCCGAAAAAGAGGCTGAATATCAGAAAGCACTGAAAGACCAAAAAGAAGGTAATATCCAAACTGCGTTCAATTAACGAATCACCCCCTCCTAATCACTAAATAACATGAAATTAGATAGATTTATTAATCGTCCGGTACTATCTACGGTAATCTCCGTGCTGATAGTGATCCTGGGTCTTATTGGTCTGGCAACCTTGCCTATCACCCAATACCCGGACATTGCACCGCCAACCGTATCGGTGCGCGCCACCTACACGGGTGCCAACGCCCAAACGGTGTTGAACTCCGTTATTGCACCGCTGGAAGACCAGATCAACGGTGTAGAGAACATGATGTACATGACTTCCAATGCCACCAACAGTGGTTCCGCCGATATTTCCGTTTACTTCAAACAGGGAACCAACCCGGATATGGCTGCCGTAAACGTACAGAACCGTGTATCTATGGCACAAGGTCTGCTGCCTGCCGAAGTAACCAAGGTAGGTGTGACGACACAAAAGAGACAGACTTCCATGTTGATGGTATTCTCTATTTATGATGAGACGGACCAATACAACATCGAATTCCTCGAAAACTATGCCAACATCAACCTTATTCCTGAAGTAAAACGTGTGGCCGGTGTAGGTGATGCGATGGTGTTGGGTACTGACTACTCCATGCGTATCTGGCTGAAGCCTGACGTGATGGCTCAGTATAAATTGATACCTAATGATGTAGCGGCAGCTTTGGCAGAACAGAATATCGAGGCTGCCCCCGGACAGTTTGGTGAACGTGGTAACCAGACATTCCAATATACAATACGTTACAAAGGACGTCTGCAACAGTCGGAAGAATTTGAGAACATCGTTATCAAAGCAATGGAAAACGGAGAAGTACTCCGTCTGAAAGATATCGCTGATATCGAACTGGGACGTCTGACCTATAGTTTCAATAACACCGTAAACGGTCATAAGGCCGTCAGCTGTATTGTATTCCAGATGGCCGGAAGTAACGCTACACAAACCATCAGTGACCTGGAGACATTGTTGAATGACTATTCCGATAAACTGCCCGCAGGCTTGCATATCAATATTGCACAGAGTGCCAACGACTTCTTGTTCGCCTCTATTCATGAGGTAATCAAGACATTGATCGAGGCCTTTATCCTGGTGTTCATCGTAGTATATGTCTTCCTGCAGGATTTCCGTTCTACATTGATTCCTGCCATCGCTATTCCGGTAGCATTGATCGCAACGTTCTTCGTACTGAAACTAATCGGCTTCAGTATCAACTTGCTGACCCTTTCGGCCATGGTGCTCGCCATTGCGATAGTGGTCGACGATGCCATAGTCGTCGTCGAGGGTGTCCATGCGAAGTTGGACCAGGGGTATAAGTCTGCCCGTGCCGCTTCCATCGACGCCATGAGTGAATTGGGTGGTGCCATCGTTTCTATTACGCTGGTCATGATGTCTGTATTTATCCCTGTAAGTTTCATGGGTGGTACGGCAGGTATATTTTACCGACAGTTCGGTCTGACGATGGCTATCGCTATCGGTTTCTCCGCATTGAACGCTTTGACGTTGAGTCCGGCATTGTGTGCCATCTTCCTGAAACCGCATGATGAGCATGGTGAAAAGAAATCGACATTTATCAGCCGTTTCCATACAGGCTTCAATGTAGCTTATGACAAGATGCTGAAGAAATACAAAAATAATGTATTGTTCTTCATCCAAAAGAAATGGTTGAGTTTCGGTCTTGTAGCCGGTTCCATCGTATTACTGATTTTCTTCATGAAGATTACTCCGACGGGTATGGTGCCTAACGAAGATACGGGTACCATCATGGGTGTAGTAACTCTGCCTCCGGGTACTTCACAGGAACGCGCACAAGAGGTGCTGCACCGTGTAGACAGCCTTGTGGCCGCCGAGCCGGCTGTTGCATCCCGTACAGTGATTTCCGGTTATAGCTTCATCGGCGGACAGGGACCTTCTTACGGTTCTATCATCATCAAGCTGAAAAACTGGGACGAACGTTCCACAATGCAGAATTCAAACATCGTCTACATCACGCTCTTTATGCGTGCACAGAAGATTATCAAAGAAGCGCAGGTACTGTTCTTCGCTCCTCCTATGATTTCTGGTTACTCTGCATCCAGCGACATCGAGTTGAATATGCAGGATAAGACCGGTGGTGACCTGAACCACTTCTTCGATGTAGTGAAATCTTATAATGCTGCATTGGAAGCACGCCCGGAAATCAACTCGGCAAAGACGACCTTCAATCCGAGCTTCCCGCAGTATATGCTGGACATCGACGCTGCTGCCTGTAAGAAAGCGGGTATCAGTCCGAGCGACATCCTCAGCACTATGCAGGGATACTTCGGCGGTCTGTATGCTTCTAACTTTAACAGTTTCGGTAAGATGTACCGTGTAATGGTTCAGGCAGAGCCGGAAGCAACCAAGAATCTGGAATCATTGTCCAGCATCAAGGTGCGCAACGGCGATGAAATGGCCCCGATAACTCAGTTCGTTTCCATCAAGAAGGTATACGGACCCGATATTATCAGCCGCTTCAACTTGTATACTTCTATGAAAGTAATGGTTGCCCCAGCTTCCGGATATACTTCCGGTCAGGCACTGGCGGCTATCGCCGAGGTTGCCAAAGAGAACCTACCTGCCGGTTTCGCTTACGAATTGGGAGGTATGGCACGTGAAGAGGCCGAAACCAGTGGTAGCACCACAGGATTGATCTTCGTTCTCTGCTTCGTATTCGTTTACCTGTTGCTGAGTGCACAGTATGAAAGTTACATCTTGCCGCTTGCCGTACTGTTGTCTATTCCGTTTGGTCTGTTGGGTAGCTTCCTGTTCGTCAACGGTATGAGCGCCATCGGTAATATCTCCATTCTGAAAATGATAATGGGGTCCATGTCCAACGACATTTATATGCAGATTGCATTGATCATGTTGATGGGTCTGTTGGCGAAGAACGCCATCTTGATTATTGAGTTTGCCCTCGACCGTCGTAAGATGGGTATGAGTATTACGTGGGCAGCCGTATTGGGTGCCGCAGCCCGTCTGCGTCCTATCTTGATGACATCACTGGCCATGATCGTCGGTTTGATTCCGTTGATGATGGCATCCGGTGCAGGTGCCAATGGTAATCGTACACTGGGTACCTCTGCCATCGGCGGTATGTTAATCGGTATGATTCTTCAGATCTTTATCGTACCGGCCCTGTTCGTTGCATTCCAATATCTGCAAGAGAAGATTAAACCGATGGAATGGGCTGATGTGGATAACTCTGATGCAGAACCTGAAATTGAGCAATACACTAAATAAGTATAAATAAGTATTAGGTATTAAGTATCAAGTATATTGCCATACGGCACAGAATACACCAGTCAATACTTAATACTCAATACCTAACACTTAATACTTAATATTATTTTTATCATTATGAAGAAACAAATTATAACTCTGATGTGTGCAACTGCTCTTTTAAGCAGTTGCCATATCTACAAATCATACGACAGACCCGAAGATATTACGGCTGCCGGACTGTATCGCGACACGACAGCTGTGAACGATACACTGGCAGCGGATACTGCAAACTTCGGTAACCTGCCTTGGAGGGAAGTATTTACCGACCCTCAGTTACAAGCGCTCATCGAACAAGCACTTGCCAATAATCCTGATTTGCGCAGCGCCGCTCTGAACGTGAAGAAGGCAGAGGCTGCTCTTATGTCTGCACGCTTGGCTTATGCTCCCACGCTTGCACTGTCTCCGCAAGGAACCGTAAGCAGCTGGGATAAGGGAAAAGCTACGCAAACTTATTCGCTTCCTGTTACAGCAAGCTGGCAAATTGATCTGTTCGGTCAGATACTGAACCCGAAACGTGGTGCACAGGTGTCTCTGAAACAGACACAGTTCTATGAACAAGCGGTGCAAACTCAGGTAATCGCCAATGTGGCCAATATGTACTACACATTGTTGATGCTCGACCGCCAGTTGCAGATAACAGAATCTACAGCCGATATCCTGAAAAAGAATGTGGAAACCGTAGAGGCTATGAAGGATGCAGGCATATACAATACGACTTCTGCCGGAGTAGAACAAACCCGTGCAGCTTACGCACAGGTGCTGGCATCTCTGCCGGGCATGCGCCAAAGCATTCGTGAAACAGAAAATGCTCTTTGCCTGATGTTGAATCAACCGGCACAGGAAATAGAACGGGGTGTATTGGAAAACCAGCAATTACCGACAGAATTTTCAGCCGGTATTCCTTTGCAACTATTGTCTAACCGCCCCGATGTAAAGGCTGCCGAGATGTCTCTTGCTGCAAGTTATTACGATACTAACAGCGCACGTGCAGCTTTCTATCCGCAGATTACATTGAGCGGTTCGGCAGGATGGACTAACAGTGCAGGTTCTGCAATTATGAATCCGGGTAAGTTACTGGCTTCCGCCATAGGATCGTTGACACAACCGCTATTCTATCGCGGTGCTAATATCGCCCGTCTGAAACAGGCCAAAGCACAGGAAGAGCAATCCAAAATCCAGTTCCAGACCACTTTGCTGAAAGCTGGAAACGAAGTGAGCAACGCCTTATATCAATATCAGATGACTTCCGAAAAGGCTGTTTCTCGTGAGATCCAGGTAAATTCTGCCCGTAAAGCTGCGGAAGATACAAAAGAATTGTTTAACTTAGGCACGTCAAC
>ERZ1027221.563-NODE-563-length-25031-cov-8.053571_pt1 | contig 25031 bp, 16 predicted proteins | sample MGYA00519267_ERZ1027221 | MGnify/ENA primary metagenome ERZ1027221 (study PRJEB26926, sample SAMN06164533) | human gut metagenome | biome: ENVO:00009003; feature: ENVO:2100002; material: ENVO:00002003 | host: Homo sapiens | place: USA | collected 2012 ...
CAGCGTCAGATGTGTATAAGAGACAGTTGTATAATAAAACTTCTCTGTTGTCAAGAATTTTTTTAGTTAAATCCACAAAATTATATATTTTCTAACAAACCCCTTGACAAGCGGGTGAAGAGGTGTTAAAATGTTAGTCGAAGCAAAAGATAAAGTCTTTTGCAGTTATATTTGAAAGCTTTGATGGGGAAGCCCCTCGGCGAAAGGTCTTTTCAGAGAGCACCGCACGTTTTTATATGGGCTGTGAGCGGTGCAGGACTATGCAGAGTGAGGATACCGCCCCTGAGTGCGTTTAATACACGCCGCAGGCTCAGCGTTAAAGGAGCAACTAATGAGTTGTGCAGGAAACTGCGCATGAAGTTGGGTGGAACCACGATATCATCGTCCCATAGGATATTTGTATCCTATGGGACTTTTTTGTTATGTAAGAGGGTGATGATACTATGAAAGACAGGAAAGCCATGAAAACAAGGCGTATCCTTGCGATCATTTGCTATACCATTGGGTTTTGCGCTTATGGTGCAGCGGGATATGTTTGCTGGTTATCATGGAACGGGACTATATCCGACAAGCAAGGGTTTCTCACCTTTCTGCCCATATGGATAGTATCATACTGGTTCAACACATTTTTCTCTCAGCTTGTTTGCAAGGTGAAAAAAGACGGCTCCAGGCAATGGGCTATCAAAAAAAGAGCAAGGCACGTTTTGAGCGACATTTCAACGGTGCTGAGCGTAGTGCTTCTTTGCTTCTGGATATATGTGTATGTTTCGCAGTATACTGAACTGCTGAACTTCAAATAATATGCCTATAGGGGCGACCTGAGGTCGCCCACAAAAAAAGCGTGTGATATGTGACGCATTACAAAAGAAACAACGTGTTTATGCACGTTATAATAAAGAATTACAATATTATATAAATCGGAGGAATCAAAAATGATCAAGCTGAAATTAAAAGACGGCTCTGTCCGTGAGATCGAAAAGGCAATGCCTGCAAGCGAGATAATCAAGGATATCGGCATGGGACTTTACAAGGCTGCCTGCTGCGTAAAGCTGGACGGCGAAGTTTTCGACATGAGAACTGTCGTTGACCATGACTGCCATTTTGAGGTCATGACTTTTGACTCAAAGGCTGGTAAGGAAACTTTCTGGCACACAGCTTCTCACCTTATGGCGCAGGCTGTAAAAAATCTTTACCCTGAGGCAAAGCTTGCAAGAGGCCCTGCTACAGACACAGGCTTCTACTATGATTTTGAGGTAGAAAAGCCTTTTACGCCTGCTGACCTCGAAAAAATACAGGCTGAAATGAAGAAGCTTGCAAAAGAGGGATATGCTTTGGAGCGTTTTGAGCTTTCTGCTGACGAGGCTATAAAGCTCATGGAGGAAAGACACGAAGATTACAAGGTAGAGCTTATCCACAAGCATGACGATAAGGGCGAAAAGCTTTCATTCTACAAGCAGGGTGATTTCGTTGACCTTTGCGCAGGTCCGCACATAATGAGCGTTGCACCTATCAAGGCTGTTAAGCTTCTTTCATGCACAGGTGCATACTGGGGCAAGGCAGAGGACGGCAAGCAGCTTTCAAGAATTTACGGAACGGCATTCCCTAAGGCTTCAATGCTCGATGAGTTCCTTAAACAGCAGGAGGAAGCTAAGCTTCGTGACCACAACAAGATAGGCAGAGAGCTTGAATATTTCACAACTGTTGATTGTATCGGTCAGGGACTTCCTGTTATGCTTCCAAAGGGCGCAAGAGTTATCCAGCTTCTTCAGCGTTGGGTAGAAGATGTCGAGCAGGCAAAGGGCTGTCTGCTTACAAAGACTCCGCTTTTCGCAAAGAGAGATCTTTATAAGATATCAGGTCACTGGGATCACTATCTTGACGGAATGTTCATTCTTGGCGACCCATATGACGAGGAAAAAGAGTGCTTCGCACTTCGTCCTATGACTTGTCCGTTCCAGTATCAGGTATTTCTTAACAGACAGCGTTCATACAGAGAGCTTCCAATGAGATTGACAGAGACTTCTACGCTGTTCAGAAACGAGGACAGCGGTGAGATGCACGGTCTTATCAGAGTAAGACAGTTCACTATCTCTGAGGGTCACTATATTCTCAGACCAGACCAACTTGAAGAGGAGTTCAAGGGCTGTTTGGAGCTTGCCAAGTATTTCCTTGACACTGTTGGTCTGCTTGATGACTGCACATTCAGATTCTCACAGTGGGATCCTGCTAACCCTAAGAACAAGTACGAGGGCACGGCTGAGCAGTGGGAGCACGCACAGGCTGCAATGAAGACTATTCTTGACGACCTTGGCGTTGATTACGATATCGGTATCGACGAGGCTGCGTTCTATGGTCCAAAGCTCGACATTCAGTACAAGAACGTTTACGGCAAGGAAGACACGCTTGTTACTATCCAGATAGATATGCTTTTGGCTGAAAGATTTGGTATGTACTATGTTGACAAGGACGGTCAGAAGAAGCTTCCTTACATCATTCACAGAACTTCACTTGGCTGCTTTGAAAGAACACTTGCTTATATGCTTGAGCATTTCAACGGCGTTCTTCCTCTGTGGCTCGCTCCTGAGCAGGTAAGACTTCTTCCTATCAAGGAGGGTCATGCTGAATACGCTCAGAAGATAGCTGACAGAATGACGGCTATGGGCATGAGAGTTACTGTTGACAACAGAGATGAGAACATCGGTACTAAGATCAAGGGAGCAAGACTTGAGAGGATTCCTTATATGCTCATCATTGGCGACAACGAGGTAAACAGCAACACTGTTACGGTTCGTTCAAGAAAAGAGGGCGAGCTTCCTGCAATGCCTGTTGACGAGCTTATCGCTAAGCTTGATGAGGAGATAAAGACTAAGGCGAAGTAATCGGCTTTGTTATACAGACGTTTTATGCGATACCGCACAGGGGGAGTTTCTCTTGTGCGGCATTGCCGTTTATAAAATATGGGGCGGACAGGATAAAATCCGCTTCGGGAAAGAGGTAATAGATGAAATCAGATATGATCTGGACGCTTGTGGCATTTGCATTCTATTTGGCAGGAATGCTTCTCATAGGTGCTGCATATATGAAGAAAACAAAAAGCTCCGAGGACTTTTTCCTTGGTGGCAGAGGACTTAACGGCTGGGTAGCGGCACTTTCTGCTCAGGCTTCTGATATGTCAGGCTGGATGCTCATGGGTCTGCCTGGCGCTGTTTACGCATTCGGAACGGGGCAGATATGGATAGCTGTAGGTCTGCTTATCGGCACTATACTTAACTGGGCGATAGTTTCGGGCAGGCTGAGAAGATACACTATCAGGGCGAACAACTCCATGACACTTCCTAAGTATCTTGAAAACAGATTTGAGGACAAGCACAAGATAATGCTTTTGGTATCGTCGGTGGCAATCGTCATATTCTTCCTTGTTTACACAGCGTCTGCTCTTTCGGCTGGCGGAAAGCTTTTCAACTCTATATTCGGTATCGACTATAAGATATGTCTTACTATCGGTGCAGTAGTAATACTTGGCTACACTTTTATGGGCGGATTTATGGCAGTATGTGTAACTGACTTTGTTCAGGGTCTGCTCATGCTGGCAGGAGTTGTGACTATACCTATCATTGCGTTTTTCCTTGTTGGAGCAGGAAACGTTATGGACAACATCACTGCAAGCGGTGTTGAGGCACATCACTATCTTAACATATTCAATGATGAAAAGGGTCAGACCCTTTCAGCCATCGACATAATCTCTCAGCTCGGCTGGGCGCTTGGTTATTTCGGTATGCCGCACATTCTGGTAAGATTTATGGCTATAAGCAGTGAAAAAGAAGTAAAAAAGTCAAGAGTTATAGGCTGTGTATGGTGTGCTATATCACTTTGCTTCGCTTGCTTTATAGCTATCGTGGGCAGGGCTTATCTTGTGCCTGCACTTGCAAACAACAAGTCTGAGAATGTTTTCATCGAGATGATACAGAAGGTATTCAACTCCGATATCGGGCTGCCATTCGTCGGCGGAATTTTCCTTTGCGGAATACTGGCTGCCATAATGTCAACGGCTGATTCGCAGCTGCTTGTAACTGCCTCATCGGTATCGGAGGATATTTACCACTCATGTATTGCACCTAAGGCGGAGAGCAAGAAGGTACTGCTTGTGAGCAGGATAACGGTTCTTGCTGTAGCGGTAGTGGCATACATAATAGCACTTGACCCTAACAGCAGTATAATGGGTCTTGTTTCAAACGCATGGGCAGGTCTTGGAGCTTCGTTTGGTCCGATAATACTTATGTCCCTTTATTGGAGGAGAACAAACCTTGCAGGTGCAGCGGCAGGCGTTGCCAGCGGTGCGCTGTCGGTAATAATATGGGATTACATACCTCTTGCAGGTGGACAGACTTTAGGTGACAAGACCGGGCTTTACTCATTGGTAGTAGGTTTTGCGGTAAGTCTTATACTTATCATTATTGTGAGCCTTTGCACAAAGAAGCCGTCCGAGGAAATGCTGAAGGCATTTGATGATGTCAAGAACGGTGTGAACTGCGGTTGTGATGAAAAAGCATAACAAAGTAAAAGGTCCATGGGTACGCCCACGGACCTTTTGTATTTTATCTTTTAGCTATCATACTTTTCCTTATTTTCGCATCTGAATTCCGTAAACACCGCTTTATTGCCTTTATCCTCATATTTCTGAGCGTAAAGACCAATAACAACTCCCGTGAAATTACCTGCAAGCTCAGTAGACAAAAACTTCGTTTGTGCTCCGCCCAAGTCTATATCTCCCGAAAGCGTTTTCGCCGAGAAATTGTATGTAAAGTTGGAAGCATTACAGCAAAGCACAGCCGAGTTTTCTCCCTGTGGCAATGCTATGACATGATCCTCATGGCGAATATCGCCTATGCAAAGTCTCCGGAACAGCTCGACGCCTTTATCTGTGCGTCTTAACGCTATCTCATAATGCTGATCTGGGGTCATATAGAACACCAATCCTGCTTCGCCCTCTGTTATCTCGACTTTGCACTCCACGTATAAATTCATTTCTTTCTGTCTTATGCAGATAAAAGCAGGCGAGCCGTCTGCCTCAAAGATCGTATGCTCGTTTGGCGTAAGCTCAAAGCGTTTTTTATCGAGCTTATAAAGGTTCATATCGGGGTTTTGCATAAAGCACCACTCACGTCCGACTTTGGTATTCTCGAAAGTGTATTCTTTCCAAAACTCCTGCCTGATATCCCCGAGTCTGTCGGTTTCAACTTCCTTGCGAGTTGTGCCATTATCGCCCATTGTGAACCAGCCGTTCTCGTCGAAAGTCACTGGTACGAGATATACTTCTCTGCCTGTAATGTGGTGCATCACCCACATATTTATCATTCTGAACGCAAGGTGGACGCACCAGAAGTTGCCGTTTTCGTCCTCCACAAGGTCACCATGACCGCACCCTTGTATCTCGTATCCACCAAGATTTCTGTTTGTTAGAACTGGGTTGTGAGGATAATTCTCAAAAGGGCCATAAGGGGTCTTACCTTTGGCATAGACTATCATATGACCGTATTCCGTGCCGCCCTCAGCCGCCATAAGGTAGTATTCGCCCTTTATTTTGTAGAGGTGCGGGCTTTCAAGGAAACGTCCGCCTGCACCCGTCCAGATGGTCTTGCTTGGCGTGAGCTTTTTGCCTGTTTCGATATCTATTTCGCACTGTGTAACGCCATGGTTGCCCTCATCGTCTTCACCATTGGACATAAAGTAGGCTTTGCCGTTCTCAAAATACAGTGACGGGTCGATACCGCCCTGCTGAACATAAACAGGCTCAGACCATTCACCGTGGATATCGTCAGTATAGACATAGAAGTTTCCGCCATTTGTGACGTTAGTCGTTACCATGTAAAATCTGCCGTTATTGTATCTAATAGTTGGGGCATAGATGCCGCCCCAAGAGCCTGCGCCCTCCAATGGGAGCTGACTTTTTCTTGTGAGAACATGACCTATCTGCGTCCAGTTCACAAGGTCGTCGCTTTCATATAGAGGAACGCCCGGAAAAAACTGAAAAGAGCTGCAAACAAGATAATATTTGCCCTCAGCCTTACAGATGCTAGGGTCAGGATAAAAGCCTGATATGACCGGATTTATGTACTTCATATTGTGACCTCCGTTTTTTTATTTTACAGCCATTATAATCTATTTCATATGGTTTTTCAATATCTTCTCGTGCAGGATCGGTGAATTTTTGTGCAAATGAAAAACAAATTTCAGTTTACGATCTTTGCGTTGGGGTAAAGCGATCAATTGATACGGATATCTAAGTGGGATAGTAGCTTTGACGGGCGAACGATGTTCGCCCCTACAGTTTTTTGCGGGGATATATGTTAATTTAAACGTTTTTGATAGCGTGTTAAGTATAAAAGTTACAAATTGTAATTTTTGTTCCGACATTTGTTCGTATGGCATATAACAGTCTATATTTTAGGGATATATCTTAATATAGAACTTGTGTTCCCTGTGAAAACAAACAAATATTTTAGTCATTTCGGCAAAAAACGATAAAATCTGTTGCCAAATTGTAACCTTTATGATATTATGAAGTTGATATACGAAAACGTATAAGATAATTCTGTCAGTTAGGGGGCGTTTGGAATGGAAAAGGGGCTGAAAAAAGTTTTTTCGGCTATGGGCGCAGTATTTTGTGCTGTTATGATGATCATGCTTTGTCAGGTGACAAATGCGGTGAGCTACAGCGAACAGACCGTCACTGTGGACTATGATTATCAGGTCATAGACTCTTTTGAGGGCGTTGACGCTAAATACGTTCTCGGCTATTCCGACACCGGTTATTACTGCTGTGCAGGATATGTTTCACGTTTTTATGAAGAAAAGTTTGGCGTTACAGTATACAACATAAACATGGTGGACGACAAGCCTAGCGTGTACTGCTACGGCAAAAGGGCGGAGCTTCGTGAAGTGAAAACTCCGCAGGCAGGGGACATAATGCAGGACAAGGATTACTCTCATGTTGCCATTGTAAAGGACTGTCAGGGAACGACGGCTACTCTTATTGAGCAGAACTACAAATGGACTTGGAACGACACTGTTTACACTGTGAAAAACAGAAAGGTACTTACTAACAATCACTATTTCTACAGACTTTACATAAACGGCGTTGCGCAAAGCCTTGACATCGACATGACAAGACCTGTTATCGCAAACGCAGGCTGTGAGAACATCACTGGAAAAGGCTACACTGTTAAAGCGGATATTTCTGACAACAGGGCTGTGGCTTCGGTAAAGGTATCCACTTATTTTGAGGGCAACAAGTCAAAGACTATAAGCCGTGTTTACACATCGGCGGTGAACTCGCTTTCTCACCCTGTAAAGGTAGCTGACCTTGGGGGCAAGGACGGATATTATATTACAACCATAACGGCTACTGACGAGGCTGGGAACAGCTCTGAGCAGGTCATAAAGACTTATGTTGACACAACTGCGCCGACCATATCGGGGGCAAAAGTGGAGAACATCACAGCAAAGGGCTTTGATGTTTCTTGCAATGTGAGCGACAAGAGCGGAGTTTCAAAGGTGGTCTTCCCTGCTTACCCTACAAAAAATGGTGAAAGTGCAAAGAAATACGCAAGCGGAAAGCTTTCGGGTGGCAAGGCTTCGGCTTATGTTTCTGCTGAGGACTATTCCGTAAAAAGCGGTGAATTTACCGTTAAGATAACGGCTTATGACAAATACGGAAACAGCTCAGCAAAAACTATAAAGGCTAGCATAAAGCCTGCAGCTTCGGTAACATTGGATAAGGCTTCACTGACTCTTGACAAGGGCAAAAGCAGTGTTATTTCTGCAAAAATGGGTGGCGGAAGCGGTCTGACGGACTTTGTTTCCTGGAAGTCTTCTAACAGCAAAATTGCTTCTGTGTCAAACGGAAAGGTCACTGCAAAAGGGGTTGGCAGAGCAACTATCACGGCATACACAACAGGAGGAAAAAATGTTAAATGTACCGTCACTGTAAAGGGTAAAATCAGTGACAGCAGTATTTCGGCTATAAAGACGCAAAGCTACACAGGGAAGGCGGTTTCTCCTGTGCCTGCAGTGACATATGGTGGCAAAAAGCTTGTAAAGAACACTGACTACACTGTGAGCTACTCAAAGAACACAGCCATAGGTCAGGCAAGCGTAAAAATAACAGGCAAGGGTTTATACAAAGGCACAAAAACTGTGAACTTCAACATTCGTCCTGCCACAGTGACGAAGCTAAAAGTTTCTTCCACCGGTGAAAAGAGCGTTAAGCTTTCTTGGAAAAAGGTAACGGGTGCTGACAGCTACGCTATATACAGATATGACAACACAAGCAAGAAATGGCAGAGGATAAAAACTGTAAAGGCTGTGAGCTTCACTGACAGCGGACTTGCTCGTGCAAAGGGGTACAGCTACAAGGTAAAGGCTGTGAAAAAATCCGGCGGAAAAGAATACATTTCGGCTAGCTACTCAAAGGCTATAGAGGCTGTCACAAAGCCTGCAAAGGCTTCATGCACGGCTAAATCAGCAGGCAGCGGCAACATTGAGGTATCATGGAAAGCTGTTGGGGGTGCAAGCGGATATGAGATATACTCCTCTTCAAATGGCAGTGATTATGTGAAGTCGGCAAAGGTGGGTGGCTCTAAAAAGAGTGCTATCGTATCAGGATTTGAGCCTTACTCACTTAGAATGGTAAAGGTAAGGGCTTACAAAACTGTAAACGGAAAGACTTCTTACGGGGCTTTTTCGCAGGCGGTTATGGTTATTGTCAGGTAGGCTGGATACAGAAACATATGATATAAAATAAGCAAGTGATAGGAGATATGCGGGCGACCAAAGGTCGCCCCTACGATAGTTCAAGCATTGTAGGGGAGCGGCGCAATTTCTGCTTTGCAGAAATACGACGTCCCGATTTCGGAACGTTACCATTTGTAAGATTGCAAAAAACTTGTGTAATTTCGCCATATATCATCAGTCGCCACTACGATACATGACTGGTACGCTACACAATTGAGGTAAACCAAACAAGCGAATGATGTTCGCCCCTACATTTTTATTGCTACACAAAAAAGGACAGCACTTTGGAAAAATGCTGTCCTTTTTCTATATTCATATGGGTCTATCTTTCCATTTTCCAGAACTCTACAGAGTATGGCTTAAGCTCGCTGCCGCCACCAAAATCATGGATAGTGCCTGTTAGAAGCTCCTCTGCCTGACCGCAGCCTGCGTCAAAGTGAGCTGTGAAAGGCTGATCGTCAGCGTTTATTGCAACAAGGACACGCTCACCCTCGAACTCACGCTCGATTATACACTGCTTATTGGTAAGAACAGGTATTTTGATAGAGCCATAGCAGAGAGCCTTGCTGTTTTTGTGTGCCTCTGCCATTTTTGAGATAAGCTCTGTAAGGTCGTTCCACTCAGGCTTTTCAAAGCTTACACGGAGAGCAGGATCGCCCTCGCTCTTGTTTGCCTTTGTTCCCCACTCTGAGCCGTAATAAACGCATGGGATACCAGGCATACCAAAGAGCATACCATAGATAAGTGGCAAATGACGCTCATTTGTGAGCTGGCTTGCTATTCTTGATACGTCATGGTTATCAACAAAGCACAGCAGGTGCATTCCTCTGTATCTGCACCAGTTCTCAGGTCCGAACTGATTTTTCAGAGAGTGGCATATCTCGAACATATTCATGCAGTTGAAGCTTGAATAAAGCCCCTTATAGCACTCGTAGTTCGTGCAGGAATGGAGCATTTCAGGATTTACCCACTGAGCGTAATCACCATGCAGAAGCTCACCGATAAGAACGAAATCCTGCTTGAGCCAATCGCAATGCTGTCTGAGGCGCTTCAAGAAGTTCTTATCAAGGCAATATGCAACATCAAGGCGGAGTCCGTCTATATCAAACTCCTTGACCCAATTTGTTATGCATTCCAAGATATGATCCACTACCTGCGGATTGTTGAGGTTCAATTTAACAAGGTCGAAGTGACCCTCCCAGCCTTCATACCAAAGTCCGTCATTATAATTGCTGTTGCCGCCGAAATTGATATGGAACCAATCTTTATATGGTGAGTTCTCACGGTTTTTCAGAACGTCCTGAAAAGCCCAGAAGCCTCTGCCGACGTGATTGAAAACGCCGTCCAAAACAACCTTTATGCCGTTTTCGTGAAGCTCTTTGCAGACCTTTGCAAAGTCCTCATTCGTGCCAAGGCGGCAATCTATCTTGCGGTAATCTCTGGTATTATAGCCGTGAGTGTCGGAATCGAACACTGGTGAAAAATAGATAGCGTTGGCACCAAGCTTTTTGATATGAGGTATCCAATCTATTACCTTTAATATTCTGCTTTCCTCTTTGCCGTCATTCTCAAATGGCGCACCGCAGAATCCAAGAGGATAGATCTGATAAAATACACTTTCGTATGCCCACATAATATTATCTTCCTTTCTGATACTAATAGAAAATGTTGTTCGCAGATGAAATATGATTTGCTGAGAAAAAAACGGGCGAAAGCTGTTCGCCCCTACCGGGGTGGCATGACGTTTCTAGTCCTTAAATTTCTCAGCTTATTTATATTTTATGAGATATCTGCGAAACTATAGTTAAACTATACAAAATACAGCATTACTATTATATCAAACTTTGGCATATTTCTCAATGCTCATTTTTCATTAATATAATCCACACTTTTGTGCATTTTGCACAACTATTGACAAATCAATCGTGAAATGATATTATATTTATAACAAATGTCAAGGGTTGATTTTTGGTAAAGGCAGGGATAAAAATATGAAGAAAATACTTGTGCTTTTCACAGGCGGAACTATCGGGAGTATTACTACAGACGGCATAATAGATGTTGAGCGTGAGGGAAAATACGCTGTTGTGGAGGCTTACAAGAGTGCATACGGCGATGATGTGGAATTTGAATGTCGACAGATACTTAATATACTCAGCGAAAACATGGGGTTTTCGGGGTGGGAGAAAATGATACACGAGATAAACAGCATTGACACGGCTTTATACTCGGGAGTTATCCTCACCCACGGAAGCGACACCCTTGCTTACACTTCTGCTCTGCTTGGAATGTATTTCAGGCATTTTAATATACCCCTTTTTATTATCGCAAGCAACAAGCCCATTGGCGAGAAAGGTTCAAACGGGCTTTTCAACTTCACCTCGGCGGTGGGTCTTATAAAAGAGGGAAAATACAAGGGCGTTTTCACGCTGTACGAGAGGGTCATGCTTCCTACTAGGGTGATACCTGCAGACACCTGTCGGGACAGGTTTGGGGTATATGGTTATGACGGCTTCAATGATTTTTCGGTTTTCAGCGGAGTGAGCGAGAATATGCTGTCACGCCCTAGGGAACGGATTTTCCATAATGATGTCAAATTTGGGAAGCGTGTTCTTTTTATAGAGGGTTATCCTGCAATGGACTTTGGGTGCTTTGTGCCAAACGAGGACACGGCGGCGGTGCTTTACTCACCTTATCACAGTGCGACGGCTTGCACTGACGTTTCAGAAGGGAAAAGCTATGCACTGACGGATTTTATCAAGGGGTGCATAACAAAGAACATTATGGTGTATATTTGCGGTCTGAAAAGAAAAGTGCCTATCTACTCGACGGTGGAGGAGATAATAAAGGCAGGCAGCATACCAATATACACCACCTCAGCGGTGGCGGCTTATATGAAACTTCTGCTTGCTTACAATCAGGAGGAAATGCCTGTGAAAGAAGTCATGGGGAAAGACCTTTTCTTTGAGGAGGTAAAATTCTCATAAACATTGTTTCAGTTATTGACAAAATGCTGAGCTTGTGATAAAATCAAAGTATATTAAAATAGTATATTTAGAAAAAGTACAACGGAGGTAATAAAAATGGCAGACACAAAAATTTCAGACTCAGTTATTTATATTGGTGCGGACGATCATGACATTGACCTTTTTGAGAGCCAATATGTTGTGCCAAACGGCGTTTCGTACAACTCTTATGTTATCATTGACGATAAGATAGCGGTAATGGACACTGCTGACCCTAGGGTAACGGACGTTTGGTTTGACAATCTTGAAAAGGCTCTGAACGGCAGAAAGCCTGATTATCTTGTTGTTCAGCACATGGAGCCTGACCATGCAGGAAACATCAAAAAGCTTGCGGAGAAATATCCTGAAATGAAGATAGTGGGAAACGCAAAGACTTTCCCTATGATGAAGCAGTTTTTCACCATTGACGGACTTGACGATAGGTCTGTTGTGGTAAAAGAGGGGGACACACTTTCTCTTGGAAACCACACGCTTCAGTTCGTAATGGCGCCTATGGTACACTGGCCTGAGGTAATGGTGACATACGAGCAGAGCGAAAAGCTTTTGTTCTCGGCTGACGGCTTTGGAAAGTTCGGCGCACTTGATGTTGATGAGGACTGGGCTTGCGAGGCTAGAAGATACTATTTCAACATTGTGGGCAAATATGGTCCACAGGTACAGGCTCTTCTTAAAAAGGCGGCTGCCCTTGACATAAAGATGATACTTCCTTTACATGGTCCTATACTCAAAGAAAATCTTGGTTACTATCTTGGACTTTACAACACATGGTCAAGCTATCAGCCTGAGAGCAAGGGCGTATTCGTAGCGTATGCTTCAATACACGGAAACACTGCAAAGGCGGCTGAAAAGCTTGGTGAGATGCTGAAAGAAAAGGGTGCTGAGAAGGTAGTTATCAGCGATCTTTCAAGAAGCGACATGGCAGAAAATATTGAGGACGCTTTCAGATATGACAGAATAATACTTATGGCAAGCAGTTATGACGGCGGTGTGTTCCCTGTTATGGAGGACTTCCTTATGCACCTTAAGTCAAAGAACTATCAGAACAGAAAGATAGGTCTTGTAGAGAACGGTTCATGGGCGCCTACTGCGGCAAGAGTTATGAAGGGCTATGTGGAAAACTTCAAGAATGTTACCATTGCTGAGCCTGTTGTGACTATACGCTCTACGCTTAATGAGGCTTCGGAAAAGGCTTTGGGCGAGTTGGCTGAGGTCATGGCTAAGGGTGAATAAATTTCGCTCAGTCAGATAAATCAGACACAAAAAAATGCGGGCGGCCAGAGGTCGCCCCTACAGATATGAAAAAGGCAGGACGTTTTGTCCTGCCTTTTGTGTTATATCACATTGCCGTCTGTGGTGATTATTCTTACTGCCACGGGGATATTTTTGCCGCTGTCGGTGACTGCTTTTCTTACTGCGTGTTCTATTCCGCCACAGCATGGAACCTCCATTCGGGCTACTGTTATGCTGCGGATATTGTTTCTTTTCACTATCTCGCCAAGCTTTTCGGAATAGTCTGTGGCGTCAAGCTTCGGACAGCCTATGACGGTTATTTTGCCTGTCATGAAATCGGAATGGAAGCTTCCGCAGGCATAGGCTGTGCAATCCGCAGCGACAAGCAGGTCTGCACCGTCAAAGTATGGTGCGTTCACAGGTACAAGCTTTATTTGCACAGGCCACTGCATAAGCTGTGACGGAGTTTTTGCTGACGGGGTATCTACCGGGGCTGGCTTTTTAGCAAATGTTTTCATCATTGAGCCTGGACAGCCATGGAAAACAGGCTTGCCAAGGCTTTTTTTGTTTTCTTCCACTGCCTTTTCGTCATAGGCGGCAGCTTCTCGCTCAACAAAGGATATGGCGTTCGTTGGGCAGGCTGGAAGACAATCTCCCAGACCGTCGCAATAGTCATCTCTCATGAGCTTTGCTTTGCCGTTCACCATGCCTATTGCACCCTCGTGGCAGGCTTTAGCACAAGCTCCGCAGCCGTTGCACTTTTCTTCGTCTATTTGTATTACTCGTCTTATCATATGGTTACCTCCGTATTTTTATTGATATCTTTCGTTTCGGCATAAAGCTCTTGACTTTATGCTATGATTATAATATAATCTTATCGCAAAGTCTGTTGTAATTACAACAAAAGCATAAAATTATTTCGTAAAAAAGAGGAAGATAAAATGGATAATAAATACATTAAGATAATAAAAGGCACTCCCCTTTTTCATGGCATGAGCGACGAGGAGATAGCTCAGTTTCTCAGACCTGACGGCAGTGGCATAAAAAGCTTTCGCAAGGAAAGCTATATTTTTCACGCAGGAGACAAGACCGCTTATTTCGGCATACTTCTGGAGGGCAAGGCGCTTATCGAACGTGACGAGCTTTGGGGCGGCAGGAGCATAATCGCTCCTTTAGAGGCAGGACAGCTTTTTGGTGAGGTCTATGCCTGCACAGGTGAACCGCTTGGGGTGAGCGTATGTGCAAATGAGCAATGCACAGTGCTGTTTTTATCCCCTGAGTCTATTATAAAGGAAAGTTCGACGCTGACGGCTAGGCTTCTAAAGATAACGGCTATGAAAAATCTCAGGCTCAACGAAAAGATACAAGTGATAACCCCCAAGACTATCAGAGAGCGTGTTATGGTTTATCTTTCTTCGCTTGCAAAGAAAAGCGGATCGCACATTGTCACGACAAATTTCGACCGTCAACAACTTGCAGATTTTCTCTGCGTTGACCGCAGTGCGCTGTCAACAGAGCTTGGAAAAATGCACCGTGAGGGGCTGATAGATCTAAATGGTCGGGAGTTTATACTGCCTGAAAACTGCTCTCGTGGAACGTGATTTGTTAATTTATATGTAAATAATAAGTCATTTAACCATATTCATTTTTTCTGCTCTTTTTAAAGAAAAAATGCATATTTTATATTGACACAACCTGCTTTGTGTTGTATAATATATATAGTGCCGCCGTGACGGTTCATAATTACTTAAACGTTTATTGCGGAAATGTATTTATTTACAAATAGTCACGGTATTGGGAAATTGATTGAAAGGATTGATTGCTTTGGCAAAGAAGAATGAAAGCATAAGCGACAAGATCGTTCGTTTGTATAAGGAGGGCTACTCCATTCCTGAGATAGCAAAAGAAATGGAGATGCCTAAGGATAATGTTCCGAGAATACTTGAAAAGCACTTCCCTGACTATGCAAGCTTTGAACAGCCTGTAAGAGAGGGTGCTGATGAAAACGGCAACGGAAAAAAGAGCGTTTTCAATATGTCTGTAAGCGAGCTTTTCGGAAAGAAGAACAAAAAGCAGGAGAATGTTGAGCCTGCAAGGGTAACTGTAAATCTGGCTATGGACGATGACGGATTTGTTGATCACAGTGTTGCGGCTATCGCCTCAATGCTTCAGAAAGGCAGAAGCGTAAACGATATCGCAGGATTCTTTAATAAAGATCCTGAGGATATCAAGGCTGTTCAGGGCTGCATGGACGAGCATTTCAAAAGAATGAATACATACAAGGGCCCAAAGGCAGAGCCTGCGTCTGAGCCTAAGGAAGAGCCTGTTCAGAACATAACTGATCCGCTGGCGGCAAGCCTTGCAAGCGGCATTGCAAAGAGAAAGAGCAATATGTATGCAACAGGTATCGAAACACCTGCAAAGGCTGAACCGGCTTCCGCTCCTGTTCCTCCTGAAGACAATAGCGTTCACCTTGTTACTCCTGAGGCTCTCAAAGAGGCTGAGGAAAAAGCTAAGGCAGAGGAAAATGCAAAGGCTGAAGCTGCTGTGGCTGAGGAAGTTCCTACAATGGACGAGGTCGAGATGCCGTCCATCGAGCCTATAAGCCTTGATGACACAATGGTGGTTTCACCTGCCCCTGAGTCTACTATGCCGTCTATAGAAGACGAGATAGCTGAAAAGAAAGCTGCGGAAGCTGAAAATACAAATAATAATGAGGAGGGCGAGAATATGGGTATGAGTCCAATGGAAAAAATGCGTATGTTTGCGCAGGAGCAGATCGAGCTGAACAACAAGAAGATCGACGAGCTTAAGGCAAGCATTGCTGAAACTGAGGCAAAGTCTTTGGATCTCGGTAAGCAGGCAAGCGATATCTATGAGGAGATCGTTAAGCTTCAGGAAAAGGCTAAGGCACTTAACGCCGAGAAGGAGCAGGTTGATATTCAGATCAGTCAGGTAAACGCTGAGATCGAAGGCATCAGAAAAGAAAACAACGAATTCAAGAGCTATATGTAATAGCATCTTATTCAAATCATATAAGGCAGGAGGCTTCGGTTTCCTGCCTTTTTTATTTGCGAGGAATGAAGTGGAAAATAGCACAGATGATAAACGAAAGAAGCAGGACGTCGCATTTCTACCAAGCAGAAATTGCGCCGCTCCCCTACAGGTGGTGGCAGGCTGATGTTTTTTGATTAAAATCAAACTTTTTTACCTGAAAGTATTGAAAAATAACGGCAAATATGGTACAATGCTTTTATAAACCTTGAAAGGATATTTTATATGAGCAATATACTTATTCTGGCATTCCTGTTCTTTGCAGGGTGTCTGATAGGCTGGGGGATAGAAGTTATTTTCAGACGATTTGAGCCTAACAACAAAGCAAGAAAATGGATAAATCCCGGCTTTCTTATTGGTCCTTATCTGCCTTTATACGGCTTCGGGCTTTGCACCCTTTATCTGCTGGCGGGACTTGAAAAATTTATACACACTGACAACACGGCTTTGCAGAAGTTTATACTTTTTTTGCTTATGGCTATTGCAATGACAGTGATAGAGCTTATTGCAGGCGAGATATTCATTGTGAAAATGCACGTCAAGCTGTGGGACTACACTGGAAACAAATTCAACTATAAAGGCATAATATGTCCGTTGTATTCACTCATATGGGCAGCACTGGGCGCGGTCTATTATTTCTTTATACACCCATACATTCTTGACGCACTCAACTGGCTTGCGAATAATTTGGCGTTCTCGTTCTTTATTGGATTTTTCTATGGTGTTTTTGCTATCGACCTATTCTATTCCCTGAAGCTGGCAGAGAAGATAAAAACGTTCGCGGAAGAGAACGATATGGTCATCAGATACGAAGAGTTCAAACGGCACATCAGGGAAAGCTCAGAGGAGAGAAAAGAGAAATACAGATTTATGCTTTCCATGGGCTCAGGTGCAAGGCTTGGCGAGCATTTGAAAAAATATCGTGACAAACAGCGTGAGGAGCAACGTGGACACAGGCTCAATGACTTTATATCAAAAATAAAAAAGTCGGATACATGAAAATTAACAAAATAACCATTGACAAAACATCAGCATGGTGATATACTGATTTCATATGTAAAAAACGTTGACGAAGACAGTAGGCTTTATGCGAAAATCTCAGCGAGCCGCCGACAGTGAGAGGGCGGTATGATTAGCTTCAGGCTGAATATCACTTCCGAGTTGCAGGCTGAAAATCAGTATGATAAGTAAGCTTCGCCGCTTTTCCTGCGTTAAAGGGAACGCATATGTCAGTATGCTGAAAAGGTGGTTTGCGAATGGCTTTACGGCTTTCGTCCTGTTTCAGGGCGGAAGCCTTTTTTATTGCATTTTATCTTTATGCGTAACTGATCGTTTATTACAAAATCAGAAAGGATTGATCTTCGTGTACAAAAAGGTTGACACCAATCTGAACTTCGTTCAGAGAGAAAAAGAAGTGGAAAAGTTCTGGGACGATAACAATATCTTTGAAAAAAGTATTGACAGCCGTAAAAAGGGCGAGTCCTATGTTTTCTATGACGGACCTCCAACGGCTAACGGCAAGCCGCATATCGGTCACGTTCTGACCCGTGCTATCAAGGATATGATACCAAGATACCGTGCTATGAAAGGCTATCAGGTACCTCGTAAGGCTGGCTGGGACACACATGGTCTGCCAGTTGAGCTTGAGGTTGAAAAGATGCTCGGTCTTGACGGCAAGGAGCAGATCGAGGAATATGGTCTTGAGCCGTTCATCAAGAAGTGTAAAGAGTCTGTATGGAAATACAAGGGTATGTGGGAGGACTTCTCAGGCACTGTTGGCTTCTGGGCTGACATGGAACACCCTTATGTTACCTATGACAACAACTTTATAGAGTCTGAATGGTGGGCTTTGAAGCAGATATATGAAAAGGGCTTGCTTTACAAGGGCTTCAAGATAGTTCCTTACTGCCCACGCTGCGGCACACCGCTTTCTTCTCACGAAGTTGCTCAGGGCTACAAGACAGTTAAAGAGCGTTCTGCTATCGTTCGTTTCAAGCTTGTTGGCAAGGATGAATACTTCCTTGCATGGACAACAACTCCTTGGACGCTCCCTTCAAACGTTGCCCTTTGCGTAAACCCAGATGAGACTTACTGCAAGGTTGAAGCCGCTGACGGTTACACTTATATTCTTGCCGAAGCGCTTCTTGACACTGTTCTCGGCAAGCTTGCAACTGAGGACAAGCCTGCATACAAGGTACTTGAAACTTACAAGGGCAAGGATCTTGAATATATTGAATACGAGCCGCTTTATGAGTGTGCAGGCGAAAGCGCAAAGAAGCAGGGCAAAAAGGGTCACTTTGTTACCTGTGACAGCTATGTAACTATGTCAGACGGTACAGGTATCGTTCATATTGCGCCTGCTTTCGGTGAGGACGACTCTAAAGTCGGAAAGAAGTATGATCTGCCTTTCGTTCAGTTTGTTGACGGCAAGGGCGACATGACTGCTGAAACTCCATATGCCGGAATGTTCGTAAAGGACGCTGACCCTGAGGTACTCAAAGACCTTGACAAGTCAGGCAAGCTTTTTGCCGCTCCTAAGTTCGAGCATGATTATCCGCACTGCTGGAGATGCGGCTCGCCTCTTATCTACTATGCAAGAGATACTTGGTTCATCAAAATGACAGATGTCAAGGACAGACTTATCGCAAACAATGACACTATCAACTGGATTCCTGAGAGCATTGGTAAGGGACGTTTCGGTGACTGGCTGAAAAACGTTCAGGATTGGGGCATTTCAAGAAACAGATATTGGGGTACTCCGCTGAACATTTGGGAGTGCGAGTGCGGTCACAGACACTCTATCGGCTCTATCGAAGAGCTTAAGTCAATGTCAGACAACTGCCCTGATGATATCGAGCTTCACAGACCATACATCGACGCTGTAACTATCAAATGTCCTAAGTGCGGAAAACAGATGCACCGTGTATCAGAGGTAATAGACTGCTGGTTCGACTCAGGCTCGATGCCTTTTGCACAGCACCACTATCCATTTGAGAACAAGGAGCTTTTCGAGTCACAGTTCCCTGCTGACTTCATTTCAGAAGCTGTTGACCAGACAAGAGGTTGGTTCTATTCACTCCTTGCTATCTCAACGCTTATATTTGACAAGGCTCCATACAAGAACGTTATCGTGCTTGGTCTTGTTCAGGACGAGAACGGTCAGAAGATGTCAAAGTCAAAGGGCAACGCTGTTGACCCATTCGAGGCACTTGCTAAATACGGTGCAGACGCTATCAGGTGGTATTTCTACACAAACTCTGCTCCATGGCTTCCTAATAAGTTCCATGACAAGGGCGTAACAGAGGGTCAGAGAAAGTTCATGGGCACGCTTTGGAACACATATGCGTTCTATGTGCTTTATGCTGAGATAGACCAGTTCGACCCTACAAAGCATGAGATAGAATATGACAAGCTTTCTGTAATGGACAAGTGGCTGCTTTCAAAGATGAACTCTATGATAAAGGCTGCTGACGACAACCTTAATAACTACAGGATACCTGAGGCTGCAAAGGCTATGCAGGAGTTTGTTGATGATCTTTCTAACTGGTATGTAAGAAGAGGCAGAGAGAGATACTGGGCACAGGGTATGTCACAGGACAAGATAAACGCTTACATGACTCTTTACACTGCTATCGTTACGCTCTGCAAGTGTGCAGCACCTATGGTACCATTCATCACTGAGGAAATATATCAGAATCTTGTTAGAAGCGTTGACAAGGACGCTCCTGAGAGTATCCACCTTTGCGATTATCCTGTTTGCGACGAGAACATGATAGACGAAAAGCTTGAAGCTGACATGGAGGAAGTTCTGGAGATAGTTGTTCTGGGACGTTCTGCAAGAAACGGTGCGAGCCTTAAAAACCGTCAGCCTTTGAGCGTGATGTACGTTGCAGCAGACCACCCACTTGACAGCTACTATATCGACATCATCAGGGACGAGCTTAACCTCAAGGACGTTCAGTTCTCAAATGATGTATCTGCATATATCGACTACAAGTTCAAGCCACAGCTCAAGACACTTGGTCCAAAGTACGGCAAGCAGCTTGGTGAGATAAGAACTCAGCTTTCACAGCTTGACGGACACAAGGCTATGGGCGAACTGAACGAAACAGGTAGCCTGAAACTCACGCTTTCAAGCGGTGAGATAGCACTTGACAAGGATGATGTTCTTATCGAGTCTGAGCAGAAAGAGGGCTTCTACACCCTTTCTGAAAACGGTGTTACTGTAGCTATCAGCACTGTTCTCACTCCTGAGCTTATTGAAGAGGGCTTTGTAAGAGAAGTTATCAGCAAGGTTCAGACAATGAGAAAGGATTCGGGCTTTGAGGTAATGGATCACATCACTGTTTCTGTAAGCGGCAGCGAAAAGGTTATGGCTGTTGTTGACAAGAACAGAAAGGCTATTTCTCATGACGTTCTTGCAGACGATATCGTTCTTGGCGAAAATGTCGGCAATGAAAAGGATTGGGATATCAACGGCGAAAAGGTTTCTATCGGCGTGAAGAAGAACTAATTCTGAGATATAAAAAATCAAGCAGGACAGCTTTCGGGCTGTCCTGCTTTTTCGTTTTGGGTTATAAGCCATTCACAGCTCCCCCTACATAAAACACAAAAAATGGCGAGGTGAAAGACCTCGCCATTAGTTTTTTATATTACTTTCTTGCTTCCAGAGCGGAGATAGATTCCATTATCTTTGACATCTTCTCCTCTGCCTTTGCAAGCTTTGCCTTTTCGGCTTCGATAAGCTGTTCAGGGGCTTTTGCAAGGAAGCCCTGATTGCTGAGCTTTTTGCTAAGGAAGTCTATATCCTTCTGTGCGTTCTTTCTGTCCTTATCAAGACGTGCAAGCTCCTTGTCAACGTCTATGATATCAGCAAGCGGAATGAAGAATCTTGCACTGTCTGTAACAGCGGCGGCGCAATCCTTTTCCTCACACTTGTCTGTAATGATGACCTCAGATGCAGAAGCAAGTCTTTCAAAGAACATTACGCCCTGTGAGAATACTTCCGGCTGTGCAGTTTCAATATAAAGCTTTGCCTTTACAGACGGCGGAACGTTCATTTCACCACGGCAGTTTCTTATGCTCTTTATGCCTGCGATTATCTTCTCAAATGTTGCTTCTTCGTCGGCAAATTCAAGCTTTTCGTCATATACAGGATAATCCTGAACCATGATAGCTGTGCCGTCATTTACGAGAGCCTGCCAGATCTCCTCGGTGATATAAGGCATGAATGGGTGGAGCATTTTAAGCATTCCTTTCATTACCCACACGAGAACTGCCTGTGCTGTGGCTTCTGTTTCACCGCCTGCGGCTATTCTTGGCTTTGTAAGCTCGATATACCAATCGCAATAGATATCCCAGATAAAGTCATAAAGCTTTGAAACTGCTACGCCAAGCTCGAACTTATCAAGATTATCGTTTACTTCCTTTGCAAGAGTGTTGAACTTTGATATTACCCACTTATCCTCAACATTGAGGTTTTCAGGGAGCTTATCAGCCTTGAAATCGTCAGGAAGATTCATCATGATAAATCTTGCGGCGTTCCAAATCTTATTTGCAAAGTTTCTTGAGGATTTTACCTTATCCTCGATAAATCTCATATCGTTTCCAGGTGCGTTGCCTGTTGCGAGCATAAATCTCAGGGCATCTGCGCCGTACTGGTCGATGATAACAAGCGGGTCGATACCGTTTCCGAGAGATTTTGACATCTTTCTGCCCTGTGAATCTCTAACAAGACCATGGATAAGAACAGTATCAAAAGGCTTCCGCTTCATGTTCTCCATGCCTGCAACTATCATTCTGGATACCCAGAAAGGAATGATATCATAGCCTGTTACGAGAGTGTTTGTTGGATAGAAATACTCAAGCTCCTCTGTCTTGTCAGGCCAGCCGAGAGTTGAGAACGGCCACAGTGCTGATGAGAACCATGTATCGAGGGTATCAGGATCCTGACGCATTTCCTTGCCGCACTTAGGACAGCAAGCGTGGTCTTCCTTTGTTACCACAGTTTCACCGCAATCGTCGCAATAAAATGCCGGTATCTGATGACCCCACCAAAGCTGACGTGAGATACACCAATCTCTGATATCGTTCATCCAGTTAAGGTAGTTCTTTTCAAATCTTTCAGGAACAAACTTGATAGAGCCGTCCTCAACAGCCTTTATTGCAGGCTTTGCAAGCTCGTCCATTTTAACGAACCACTGAAGTGATACTCTTGGCTCGACAGTTGTTCCACAGCGGTAGCAAGTACCTACGTTATGCTCATGGTCCTCAACATAAGCAAGGAAGCCGCCCTTTTCAAGGTCTTCAACTATTTTCTTTCTTGCCTCGTATCTATCCATGCCTGCATACTCAGGATAATCGTCAACTATCTTTGCGTCCTCAGTAAGAACGTTGATAACAGGCAAGTTATGTCTTTTACCGACTTCAAAGTCGTTAGGGTCATGGGCTGGAGTTATTTTTACAACGCCTGTACCAAACTCCATATCAACATAGCTGTCGGCAACGACAGGTATCTCTCTGCCAACAAGCGGCAGTGTGAGTGTCTTACCTACGATATCCTTATATCTTTCGTCCTTTGGATTTACTGCAACGGCAGTATCGCCCAGGAGCGTTTCAGGACGTGTTGTAGCAAGCTCTACATATCCGCTTCCGTCTGTTAGAGGATATTTAAGATGCCAGAAGTGACCAGCCTGATCTTCATACTCAACCTCGGCGTTTGAGATAGATGTACGGCAATGCGGGCACCAGTTTATTATTCTTTCGCCTCTGTAGATAAGTCCCTTATTATAGTAGTTTATGAAAACTTCCTTTACAGCCTTTGAACAGCCCTCGTCCATTGTGAAACGCTCTCTGTCCCAATCGCAGGAAGAGCCGAGCTTTTTAAGCTGCTCAACTATTCTGCCGCCGTATTTCTTTTTCCAATCCCATGCTCTTTCAAGGAAACCGTCCCTGCCGATATCGTCCTTTGTAAGGCCCTCTTTACGCATAGCTTCAACTATCTTTGCTTCTGTTGCGATAGAAGCGTGGTCTGTACCAGGTATCCACTCTGCGGCATATCCGCTCATTCTCTTCCAGCGGATAAGTATATCCTGCAAAGTTTCATCAAGGGCATGACCCATATGGAGCTGTCCTGTGATGTTCGGTGGTGGGATAACTATACAGTATGGCTCTTTCTTGGAATCAGGCTCGGCATGGAAAAATCCGCCGTCAAGCCAGTATTTGTAGATCTTATCTTCTACCTTATTAGGCTCATAAAGCTTTGAAAGCTCTTTTTTCATTATAAAACAATTCCTTTCGCAAATATTTTTTCTATCACAGTATCGTGGCAAGACCAAGAGGCATTGCCTTTTTGCCGTCAGACTCGTGTCTTAGGCTGTCTGCGAAACGGAACTGTGAATTTCATTTGAAAGCTGAATTTGAGATCACACATTATATTCTTTCCTTTCCGCATGATATGGCATTACTGCACCTATTATAATATTATCTCACTTTTGCACCGAATTGTCAAGGGCTGATGACGGTATGGAACGAAAAAAGCAGAACAGCTTGAAACTGCTCTGCTGAGAGTGTTGAAAAAGACTTAAACAAGCGGGACGTCGAGGGCGCCGTCCCCTACAACTTGCATAAAAACGAATTTACACTTACAGCTTGAAATGAACGGGCATACCGTTTTTCATTGCTATTTTTACCTCGCCTTGGATAAGTGGAAGGAAGTATCTTACGGCTTCCGGATTTACGTCATTGCCGTCCTCGCTTAACCACTGGGCAGGGAAGAATTTTTCCTTATTTGCAGCATCATGGGCGTCAACGCTGTCAACGGTCACAACATAAGGCACGTCGCTGATACGCTTGAATATCATCATTTTACCTGTTTTCCCTGCAAGAGCCGCTTTTACGCCTGCTGAGCCTATTTCCTCGGCTTCGTCTATATCCGTCTTTGAGCAGATATGAGAAGAACATCTCTGCATAACGTTAAGTTCAATAGAACGGACTTTACAGCCGATATTCTCTTTAACGAGCTGTTCAAGGGTCTTTCCTATGCCAGAGAGATACTCGTGACCGAAATTATCCACAACTCTCGGCTTATTTTCCTCGCCCTTAAGCTTTACGCCCTCGGAAACTGCGATGATAACGGCTTTGTGCTTTGCCATTTGATTTCTTATGTCCTCGAGGAACTTTTCGGCGGTAAAGTTATTTTCAGGGAGATAGATAAGGTGAGGGGCTATCTCGTCATTTGCTCTGAGTACGCAGGTGGAAGCTGTGAGCCAGCCAGCGTGTCTGCCCATTATCTCAACGATAGTGACGGACTCGATAGAATAAACCGAGCTATCACGGATTATCTCCTGAACCGTTGCGGCAACATACTTTGCGGCAGAGCCGAAGCCTGGTGTATGGTCTGTTACAGGCAGGTCGTTATCTATAGTCTTTGGTATGCCTATAACTCTTATCTTTGAATTTCTTGCCGCAAGATAATCGGAAAGCTTTGCCACGGTATCCATAGAATCGTTTCCTCCGATATAAAAGAAAGCTTCTATCCTATGCTTTTCAAGGCAATTCAAGATACGCTCATATGTTTCACCGCCCTCCTCAACATCAGGAAGTTTATAACGGCATGAGCCGAGAACTGTTGACGGTGTCTGTCTTAGAAGCTCCATATCCTCGTTTGTTTTTATAACAAGCTTAAGATCTATGAGCTGGTCGTTTATGATACCCTCGATACCATTGAGCGAGCCGAAAACGGCGTCTATCTGTGGAGTTTTCACAGCCTGTTTGAAAACTCCCACCAATGAAGCGTTGATAGCGCAGGTAGGTCCTCCTGATTGTGCAACGGCAATATTCATTATCATCAATCTCCTTACAGCTTACTGAGAATATTAAAACTGTCTCTTATACACATCTCCGAGCCCACGAGACAGGCAGAAATCT
>ERZ1027221.570-NODE-570-length-24853-cov-6.565933_pt1 | contig 24853 bp, 24 predicted proteins | sample MGYA00519267_ERZ1027221 | MGnify/ENA primary metagenome ERZ1027221 (study PRJEB26926, sample SAMN06164533) | human gut metagenome | biome: ENVO:00009003; feature: ENVO:2100002; material: ENVO:00002003 | host: Homo sapiens | place: USA | collected 2012 ...
AATCTGCACGCAGATTGCGTGCAAAGCCGTCAGGCGGGCTTTGTGCGGTGTTGCCCTTAGCACACCCTAAACAAAAAAGCCGCCGGAGAGGCAGCTCCGACGACTTTCAGGGTATCTTAGATTGTTATTCCGGAAACTTATACCGCAGCAGGCTGTGCCTCAGGACTTTCCTCCGCAGCTTCTGCCTGTGCTTCGGCTTCCATTAACGCGAGATGCTCGTGATAAGCCTCCAGAATCTCTCGTTCCATCATTTTTCTGGCGGCGGCAGAAATGGGGTGCACAATATCGCGGAATACACCGTTTTCGTCTTTCCGGCTGGGCATTGCCACGAACAGCCGTTCGTCCCCCTGTACGACCTTGATGTCGTGCACGGCGAGCATGTTGTCTACGGTGACAGAAACAACTGCCCGAAGCCGTCCTTCGGTAATGATTCTTCTGATTTTAATATCTGTGATTTCCATGTGATGACCTCCTCCACATACTGCGGGGCTCCGTTCTGTCATTTGGAAAACGGACCATGCTGACTTCAAAGGTAAATTCCGTTTCCAGAGGAACACCGCAGAAATTGAAAATGAATTTTCAATTTCGTAACAAAAAAAAGAGAAACGTCCGTGTTACCACAAACGCTTCTCCTTTGAAGTACGTTACTTATCAGTATACACGATAAATTTGAAAATTGCAAGAAAGAAAAAGGTGATTTTTTTGAACATTGACATTTTAAACGGAAAAAAGCATATCCACTTTATCGGCATCGGCGGCAGCGGCATGTATCCGCTGGCACAGATCCTCCACACCAAGGGGTTCTACCTCACCGGTTCCGACAACAACGAAACGGAAACTCTACAGGCAGTCCGCGACATGGGCATTCCCGTATATCTGGGACAGCGTGCGGAAAATATTGAGGGGGCTGACCTGATCGTACACACCGCGGCGATCATGGCAGACAATCCGGAACTGATCGCAGCCAAAGCCAGCGGCGTGCCGGTGCTGGAACGGAGCGAACTGCTGGGTATTGTGACCAGCTGGTATGACAATGCCATCTGCGTTGCCGGCACCCACGGCAAGACGACAACCACCTCTATGGTGACGCAGATCCTGTTCACCGCCGGCGTAGATCTGTCCGCATTCATCGGCGGCAAGCTGCCCTGCATTCACGGCAGCGGCAGAAGCGGCTCCAGCGACATCATGACCTGTGAAGCCTGCGAATTTGTAGATACGTTCCTGAAACTCTATCCGGACATCGCCGTGCTGCTGAACATCGATGCCGATCATCTGGATTACTTCGGCACCGTGGAAAATATCATCAAGTCATTCCACAAGTTCGCACAGCTGACCTCCAAGGCAGTTATCTACAACGGCAGCGATGCCAACACCTGCAAAGCTATGGAGGGCATTACCGGCAAGGAATGCATCACCTTCGGCAAAACTGCGAACTGTGACTATTATCCCGCAAATATCCGCCACGTTTCCGGTCTGGAAACCCACTTCCAGCTGATGCACCGTGGCAAAGAACTGGGCAAGATCGTCCTGCATGTTGCCGGTGAGCACAATGTGCTGAATGCTACTGCTGCGGCTGCGGCTGCCATGTATGTGGGCGTTTCCTTTGCAGATGTGGCAAAGGGGCTGGCAGAATTCCGCGGTGCCGGCAGACGGTTCGAGAAGAAGGGCGAAGTCGGCGGCATTACGCTGGTAGACGACTACGCTCACCACCCCACTGAGCTGACTGCGACCCTGAAAGCTGCAATGGCAATGCCGTTCCGAAAGGTCTGGGCAGTGTTCCAGCCGTTCACTTTCTCCCGCACCGCCATGCTGCTGGACGAATTCGCAGAAGCTCTGTCCATTCCGGATCACGCTGTCCTGACGGACATTATGGGTTCCCGCGAAAAGAACACCTATCACATCTTCACACGGCAGCTGGGTGAAAAAATTCCCAACGCAGTCTGGTTCCCGCAGGACGAAAGCGATCCGGAAACCACCGACGAACGGAAATACCAGAACTTCGAACAGGTCACCAACTATATCTGCGACCATGCACAGGCTGGCGATCTGGTCATCACACTGGGCTGCGGCGATGTCAACAAGGTGAACAAGATGATTCTGGAAGAACTGGAACGGCGGCAGAGTGCGAAGTAACGGCAATTCCGTCCTGTTTGAAAAATTTCCAAAATACCCTCTTTTCAATCTGCGAAAAATGTTGTATAATAGAGAAAGTTGCTAAGGCAACACCGCACAAAGCTTGTGCGTAAGGTGCGTTATCAGATTTTTCGGCAGATTGCCCAGAAATTCCGCAGGCATACTGCCGGTCGCAATTTATCTTAGTGCGACACTCCTTTGTTCTCGGGCAGAATCCTGCCTCGAACGCAGTCGTATTGCAAGGGATTTCTGGGCAATATGACGGAAAATCTGCACGCAGATTGCGTGCAAAGCCGTCAGGCGGGCTTTGTGCGGTGTTGCCTTAACTCAGCTTTGCACCGCACTTGCCGCAGAAGTCAAAGGTGTACTTCTCGTCGAACCGTGCACCGCACTTGCCGCAGATGCGAACACCCTTCAGCGTGCTCAGGTCGCCCTGCATGCTGGCAATACGACGCTTTCTGTCGTCGATGTCTGCACACAGCTTCAGTTCTTCCTGATGATCGCCGTTCGGATTCTCATAGAACAGTCTGCCGATCTCGGTCATTACTTCCTGAATCCGTTCCTTTTCGTATGCGATCTTCTTTTTCAGATTGCTGGTTTCCGCAGCACTCTTGGAAGATTCTGCCACATTGCGGCTCACCTGATTCATCTTGTCAAAAATACCCATGTTCAGTAACTCCAATCTCCGGAATCTTCCGAAAAACATGCTGCTTTTCTGAAATTTCATGTTTTCCGATAATCTCTTACAATTCCGACTTTCATAACGTTACTTAAATTATACATGATTCACAAGTTTTTGTCAAGTGTTATTTTTTCGGAAACATTGGCATGTTACGCTTCCACCGGTGCAAACCGAATCCGGATCTGCGGCAGTTCGTGGAGAACGGTGTCGCAGTGGTAAAGCCCGTCTTTCACAGACAGGTCATTCTCACCGGTTGCCGGCGGTGCGAAAATTTTCAGGGTCAGGTCAGCTTCGCCCTGCAAAGGCTTCTCGAAGAATGCCGCCATCAGATCTACCGTCTTGGTCTTGGGTGCCTTATAGAACCACTTGCCGTTCAGTTCCAGCATCAGGTTGCTTTCCTCGGTAAAGGTCAGTTCGCAGAATGTGGGGTTCTTCTCGAAATGCAGCGGGATTTCCAGACCTTCCGCGTCCTCGGAGTTGCTCCAGCGGAGTGTCACCGGCAGCTGTACCTCGCCTGCCCGACGGGTGATCTGGGGCCTGAACCAGTCACGCTGAATGATTTCCTTATAGGTATCCAGCACCGGCTGTGCGATTCCCACATTTGCATTGTTGGGATCCTCGATCTCCAGTCCCAGTCTGCCGCGGTCGCGGAACTGGTAGAACGTGAACGCACTGAACCAGTCCGCCTGTTCCCGTTCCAGTGTATCGCAGAATTCCTTTACCATGTCTGCCTGTTCATAAGGACCGGTCACGTCGCCGTCAGCGTTGAACTCTGCCATAGTCATAGGCTTTTCCACGCCGCCGTTGAGATAGCGGAACCGTTCGAAGCTGCGTTTGGTTTTCTCGTAGGTGTCCGCCACAGTGCCGCGGCTGTGGGTAGTGCCGCCGTGTTCTGCCACGTCATAGGGCCAGCCCCAGTGCAGTGCCATGTACTTGTCCACCGACCAGATGTCAGCTGCGGGAATGGTCTGTGCGAACTCGGCTTCCTTTTCCATTTCCTCCTTGGAGAGATCCTCGATGCCGCCGATGCAGATAATGGTCTGCACGTTGGGAGCATGCTCCTTGATGATACGGCTGGCACGGACGAAAAAGTCTGCCACTTCCTGATAGGTGCAGCGTTTGTTGAACGAGAACCAGTTGCCCGTTGCCTCGTGGTTGATACGCAGGAACACTCTGCCGAAGGACTTCAGATCCTCGCCGATCGCCGCCAGATGTTCATCGGAAACGTGGGGATCAATGGTCAGGGTCAGGGAAACGTCCTGTCCGTGCTGCCGGATCTCCCGCATGTAGTTGAACGGTTCACCGTCGGTGCTGCCGCCCAGTCCGCCCTTGTAGGTGAAATAGTCATCGTATGGATAATCCCACGCAAAGCTGACATCAGGGCTGGCGTGTACCACGCTGGCACGCCCCGGCCAGCCTTCGTCCAGCGGATAATAGCAGTACATCAGGCTGATACTGCGGTGAGGTCTGCCCATTTTCGCCAGAATGTAATCCTGATCGACATATTCACCCCGTTCGCTGCCGTCCCCCAGATCAACGGCACACTTTGCCTTGCCCATGTGAATGCGGTAAACTTCCATGTATATTCTCCTTTTCGGCAGAGCATGCTTCAACAGCACGCTCTGATGTTTCTGGCAATACTGCACAAAGAGCGTCTGGCGACTTTGTGCGGTATTGCCTTTTGCACATTCTGTGCGATTGTCCTTGGTTTATTATACCGGATTCCGGCTGTGCTGTCAAGGAATTTTTTGAGAAAATGAGTATCGTGCAAACTGCAAGCGAACATCGCTTTTGAAAAAAGAAAGCCTGAATAAAAATAAAAAAACCGACTCTTTCCGTAGAGCCGGTTTCAGAATGTGCTTTCGATTTTACTTTGCCAGAACGTTGTCCCAAGACACGTTTACGCCAACGCCGTGAAGTGCGATGTAGTACATGAGGTAATAGACATCAGTCGCATCTACGCTGCTGCTTTCGTCCACGTCTGCGGCAGTGATCTGTTCCTTGCTGATTTTCACGGTATTCCCTACCGCAGTATTGGCGATGTACAGCATGGAGTAGAACACATCTGTCGAATCCAGACTGCCGCTGCCGTCAATGTCGCCCTTGTCCAGACTGCCCGTTTTCGAGGTCGGGATACTCGGCTGGGTGGTAGTGGTAGTCGTTTTGGTGGTTGTTTTGGTGGTAACTTTTGTAGTCGTTATCGTAGGCGGATTGGTTCCAAGCCAAACCCAGCCACTTGCAGTATCAAGAGCATTCGGTACAAAACCATTATTAATTGCATATTTATCAGCAATAGGATCTCCCATCATATCATAATTAACACCATTATTACCAACACAATAAAAATACCAGCCGGAGCAACCATCAGAAGAATTTGCAAGTTCTCCATAGTAATGCGTATGTGCACCTTTTGATGCCTTTACTTCTGTGGAGTTTTCGGATACAGCAGAGGAATCCAACTCTGTTTCCGCACTGACTGACAGCATTGCCCCGATGCTCCCCAGACAAATCGTTCCGGCAGTCACCGCCGCCAGCAGTTTTCTCCACAATTTCATATTACACCCTCCTAAATTTGTCATATCCAGAAATTATATTTCATATTATAACATATGATGCAGAAAAATGCAAGGGGGAATTGAAAGAATATATGCAAATCCATTTTTTCTTATAGAAGCATAGCCTTCCCTTTAGGAGAAGGAGAACCGTCATTAGACGGTGGAGGGGTTCTTCTGTGGAATCTTTTACTTGATGTATCAGGTTACACGGAAGTACCCCTCAGTCAAGCCTGCGGCTTGCCAGCTCCCCTTTCAGGGGAGCCTAATAATAACCTCCCCTGAAAGGGGAGGGGAACCAGCGAAGCTGGTGGAGGGGTTCTTGTGGAATCTTTTGCTTGGTGTAAAAGATTTACGCAAAAATTCCTCAGTCAGCCTACGGCTGCCAGCTCAGCACAAGGCACGCCCTTCGGGTGCCCTTTCAGGGGAGCCTATTTTTGAAAAAGGCAGCCAAACAAAAAGAGCATCTCCCACAGGATCACTCCCATGCAGAGATGCTCTTTTCCAAGCAAATCGGATTTACTTTGCTGCTGCGTCCTTTTCAGCACGCTTCAGCCAGACGTTTGCCAGATCTACGGCTTCATACAAATTCGGTCGGTCGGAAGTCTTGGTGATCGCCTTCACAGGATCCGGCTCCTTGGTTGCGATCTGATAGACGCGAATCTTATCTGCAACCTTCAGCCCGTTCACTTCCTGCTGATGCACGATCTGCATCATTACCACGAATGGCTCTGACATATACCCATAATAGATTTCGTTTCCCTTGCGTACCAGAGGATACCCCCGATACATAAAAAATTCCTGATTCATTGCTGTTCTTTCCTTTCTCCGGAACGGTCAGCCCCCTGACTTAGCTCCAGTTCGTCGTAAAGTCCTGACTTGTGTCGTCGTAGATGTTCATGTTGTTCAGCAGTGTGTCCAGATAAGTTTTACGGCAGGTGTACGCTGACTTGCCGTCTGCGGTGATCAGACAGGTGAACTCGTCAATGGCGTAGAACTGTAGATCCCGTTCGAATTTGCCGTCCTGTGTCTTGACGTGGATTTCTCCCAGCATCTCCCCTGCCGGCTCGCCGTCCAGCTTGACGGTTTCCGCCGTGGTGTTCAGCAGGAACGAGTAGAACTGGCGGTAGCGTTCCTTGTCGGTACTCTCTCCGTTCAGGGTAACGACTGCGGTGTCCTTATCGCTGCCGGTCACCTGAAACTGGAACTTCTGCTCGCCGACGCTGACATCCAGTGAGCCTACGTCCCAGACATAGGTGCCCAGCACCAGCTTGGAAGCAATATCCGTGGGCGTTGTTGTCGCCCAGACCAAGTTTTCCCCGGTCACCTGATAGATCGCGTCCACACCGTTCAGCATCGCATAATAGTACGCCGTTTCCGTACCGTTCTCCTCATCTTTTTCGGTAAAGCGTTCGCCGAATGTCAGTACATATGTGTTGCCGTCTGCACACGCCATGGTTGCCGTCCCGAACGGGTCGTCCAGTCCGGCATTGGCGATGTCCTCTGCCGAGGGGTGCGGAACTGCAACCTTTTCCGCTTTCAGTCCGAACATGCCGGTCACCACCGGTGTCGAACGGTCTACGCTCAGATATGCCGGCACCGGCGATACCATTTCATGGCTTGCCACAGTGCCGCCCATATTGGTGTTGTTTGCGGCATCTTCGTCATAGTCCAGCTCCAGCGTATAGTCTATATCCTTGCGTTCCACAGTCAGCTTGTTGACAATGGGATAATCATTGGTATCCGCCGGTGCTTCCAGCATCGTAGTGGACAGGAAATCCGTTGCGGACTTGCTGAAGTTTGCCACCAGCGATGTTTTCACCGTGTAGACGGTGTCCTTGTCTGCCGGTGCAAAGTAGGTATTGGAAGCATCTGCGGCAGCATTGCCCACGCGGAAGCTGTAGTCGCTGCCGTCGGCGAAATGCAGTGTGACTGCGATCGCCTCGGCATCGTCCAGACCGAATTTTTCCAGATCGGAGCAGTTTTCTTCTACCACCCCGTTGGCTTCCATAGAAGCGGTATTGTTGGACAGTGTCCACAGGGTGGAGGTATCCATAGGCAGATCTTCCCAGCCGGACACGGCATATGCCGCATGGTCATCTCCTGTGCCGGTGCCCTCTGCCGTGCGAACCACTGCAAAAGAACCGCTGCCGTTGGTGATGTCAATAGAAGTCACATCGTTCGGGTCTTCCGAGGTCAGCGAAATGCTTTCCTCGCTGCTGTCAGAAGAAGACACGGAAGAAGAATCCTCCTCCGGTGCATTCCGCAGCAGGAAAAACGATGCAGTGCCCAGTGCTGCCACCAGCACCACGCCGCCGATGATTCCCAGTGCTTTTTTACGCATGATGTGCCTCCCTTAACGGTACCGTCTGCGGACTGCAACGATCACGCCAGCCACAACAACTGCCAGCGGAATGAGGAATACCACGACCAGACGGATCGCTTTCAGCTGTGTTGCAGATGCGGAAATCGAAGTCTGTGTCAAGTCCTTGGAAGCAACTACGATGCTGTCTTCCTTGCCGCAGACAGAGTTCAGCAGACCTACAAAGTATTCCGCATTGTTGTATGCCGAATTCTGTACCAGATTTACGTCCAGCATCGACATGGAGCCCAGCACGATCACATCACTTTCAATGAAAGCGTCACCGGTGGACTGCTGGTCACGGCAAAGTGCCATAACGGTATTCTGTCCCTTGGGTGCGGAATTCTTATCGAAAGAAGTGGTGGTAGCAGCTGCTTCGCTGGCTGCCTCTGTAGCTTCCTGACTGTCCGCAGAACCGTCAGCCACAGCAGCAGTGCTGTCTGTGCTGTAGTCCTTCGGCGACAGCGGGTAGCAGTAAGAGGTATCCGACGAGGTCAGCAGTGCCGTTACCGTTCTGCCGTTGTTGGCGGTCAGTGTCTGGATCGGACGTGCCATAGGAGCCACGATCGGCAGGCTGGCATTTGCCAGATTACCGGTATAGTCTTCTTCATCTGTCACTGTCACGACCGGAGCCACGAAGCTTCTGTTGTTGCTCTGGGACAGGAGAATGTTGACTTCCTGATTGGTGCTGTTGTTTTCGTCGATGACAGAACTGTAATCCACCTGTACGTTCCACTCTTTCAGGAATGCGTCCAGATTCGGCGTGGAGGACTGGGTGTAGTCTGCGATGTAGACCAGCTGCTTGCCCAGCTTGCCGTCATTGTACATGAAGTTTTGCAGCTTCTGTACAGCGTCGGTGGTCAGGTCTGTCTTAGGAGCCGGCAGCACCAGAATGTCATACTTTTCTGTATCCAGTGTGTCGTTGATCATGTCCAGACGGCTCACATCATAACCGTTTTCGTCCAGCAGGTTTTCCATTGCATAGAACGCATAGGTGTTCGGGTCAGAAGAAGTGTTGGTCTGTGCAAAGATCGGGCTGCCGTTGGTGGTGGCAATGATGCCCACGGTCTTGGGATTGGAATCGGTAACGTTCATGATACCGGAAGTCAGCGTCTGTTCGCCCTTAAACGCGGTGATGCAGTCTGCAAAGCTTGCCATGCCGTACTGATAGTACTGGTACTTCTGCTGATCCACTTCAAACATATCAGTGGTAGTGTTGTACACCTTGATGCGGCTGCCGCTGGTGATGATGATCTCATTGGACTGGATTGAACCGCCGTACAGTTCCTGATACTTGGACAATACGTCCGGATCCTTGGTGGTGTCAAAATAGGTCACACTGATGCGGTCGGAATAGCCCTGATACTTGGACAGGGTTTCCGCGATCATCTTATTGTTCTTGTCCGAAGTGAAAGTCGCTTCATCGGAAGAAATGGCAATGTCCACGTCTTTGTCCATATTGCGGATATAGTCCAGTGTTTCATCGCTGATCGCATAGAGGTTTGCGGTGGTCAGATCCAGCTTAAAATCCGGATACCGCTTGCCGATCTGGGTGACCACGACGTTGACCAGTACCACAACTGCCACAAAGATCACGGTGATCGCAGTTGCCAGACCGCCGTATTTCAGCTTTTTCCGGTTCTTCAGTTTTTTCTGCTGTTTTTCCAGAGAAGCCTCTGCTGTTTCTGTATGTTTCTGTTTTTCCATTGGTGATGTCCTCCTCTCAACTCCAACGCCGTTTTTCGAACACGCGTACCGTAAAGAAGTTGAAGATCACTGCCGTACTTACATAAAACAGCACGCCAGCCGGATCAAACAGACCGGCAGTGAAATCATAGTATCTGGTGTAGAACGACAGAGCATTCAGAACGGTGGGAACAACCGGTACATTTTCTGCATACCGTGCCACCACGTCGATCAGAGCCAGTGCCAGCAGAACGATCATGCCCAGCACAGCGGCAACTACCTGATTTTCGGTCAGGGACGAGATGAACAATGTCACGGCAATAAAGGCTGCTCCCAGCAGGAACAGTGCCAGAATGTTGGAGATCACGATGCCCCATGCCACTGCCCCGAAAAAGCTCAGGATCAGAGCATAGACAAAAATGATCGCCAGACCAATAGTATACAGCGTGAGGGCTGCCAGATATTTTCCCATGACGATGCCGCCGATGGAAACCGGTGCCGTCAGAAGTCCCTGTTCGGTCTTTTGCTTCTTTTCCTCACTGAACAAACGCATGGTCAGTACCGGAATCAGAATGGTGATGACGAAAAACAGGCTGCTGAACAAGTTGGACATATCGGTCGTTGCCATTGCCAGCGACGAGCCGAAGAAGAAATAGCCTGCTGCCAGATAGAACACTGCCAGAAAAACATAGGCAATGCTGGAGGTGAAAAACGCTCCGACTTCACGGCGATAGATCGCACCCATTACGCTTCGCCTCCTTCTTGTTTCTGTGCAGCATCTTCTGCCGGCGTTTCTGCCTTTTCGGCTTCTGCCGGTGCTGCTGCGGGTTCTTCCGGAGCCGTAGTTTCAGCTGCCGGAGCTGCGGACTTTTCTGCGGCGGGAGCACTGCTCTTTTCCGAAGAAAGCTTGACACCCTCGCCCATGGTGATCTTCAGGAATGCATCTTCCAGCGTCATCACGCCCAGATCCATTTTGTAAATGTCCCAGCCGTGTTCCTTGACCATCTGGTTCAGAGCCGGACGAATGTCGGCATCGGGTTTTGCCTCGATCTCGAATTCGAAGATCTTCGGCTCCCGTTCCATATCTGCACGGACTTTCGTCACGTCGTCTATAGCACGAATCGCCTGCAGCACTTCATTCTTCGGACCGCTGATGCGAACCACCAGACGGTTGACACCGGAAACCGCCTTCGACAGGTTGTCAATGGTGTCGTTTGCGGCGATCTGTCCGTGGTTGATAATTACCACACGGTCGCAGACCTCCTGTACCTCCGACAAAATGTGGGAGGAAAGAATGACGGTGTGCTTTTTGCCCAGCTTCTTGACCAGTGTGCGGATCTCAATGATCTGCTTCGGGTCCAGACCAACAGTGGGCTCGTCCAGAATCAGGATCGGCGGGTTGTTGATCAGTGCCTGTGCCAGACCGACACGCTGGCGGTAGCCCTTGGACAGGTGCTTGATGACACGACCGGAAACGTCGCTGATGCGGCACAGGTTGCACACGTCTTTCAAATGGGAACGGCGGGGCAGCTTGCACTTTTTCAGGTCATAGACAAAGTTCAGATAGCCCATGACGGTCATATCCAGATACAGCGGCGGCAGTTCCGGCAGATAGCCGATCTGTGCCTTGGCTTTGATCGGGTCTTCCAGAATGTCAATGCCGTTGATCAGTGCCTGTCCGGAGGTGGAACTGATGTAGCCGGTCAGCATATTCATGGTCGTAGACTTTCCGGCACCGTTCGGTCCCAGAAGTCCCAGAATCTCGCCGTCCTCTACGGTAAAGCTGATGTCGTTGACTGCCAGCTTGTCGCCGTATTGTTTCGTCAGATGTTTGACTTCAATCATCCTTGTGATTGCCTCCTTCTGCTGCGTGCCGGACAGAACGCTCCTGCCCTGCACACAAAAACTAGGTATAGTTTATCATTCTATTGTGATAGAGAAGTGATAATCTTACGAAAGGTTCCAATTGCCTGATTGCAAAGCCTTATGCAGAAAGTGCGTCAATCGCCTTTCGAACACGTGCCAGTGTATCTTCCTTGCCCAGAATTGCACACAGTTCTACGCCGCCGCCCGGTGTAAACTGCTTTCCGGAAACAGCTGTCCGCAGCGGCCACAGCATCCAGCCGTTTTTCACGCCCAGATCTGCGATCTTTGCAAACAGTGCTTCGTGAATGTGCTCAGTATCCCACTGTTCGACACTCTCCAGAACCGGCAGGGCTTCCTTCAGGGCTTCCAGTGCGGTTTCCGGTGTGGTCTTCATCTTCTTGTGGCGGTACATTTCCAGATCGTATTCCGGCATGGCATCAATAAAGTCCACCTGCTCCGGAATATCGGAGAATACTTCGGTGCGGTTCTGGAGCACACTGCACAGCAGGGACAGGTCAATGTCTGTCCGCTTTACTGTCTGGCGGATATACGGCTCTGCTGCCTTTTCGAAATCTGCCGGATCCATTTTGTGTACATAAGCACCGTTAATGGCACGGAGTTTCTGGTCGTCGAAAATTGCCGGAGCCTTGCTGATGCCGCTGATCTCGAATGCTTTTTTCAGTTCGTCCAGCGTGAAAATTTCCTGCTCGTTATATTCACCGGAGGGTGCCCAGCCCAGCAGTGCGATGAAATTGATAACTGCTTCCGGCAGATAGCCCTTTTTCATCAGGTCTTGGAAAGAAGCATCGCCGTTTCTCTTGGACAGCTTGTGTGTCTTGTCTTTCATGACCGGTGCACAGTGTACATATTCCGGTACGTCCCAGCCGAATGCCTGATACAGCAGATTATACTTCGGAGCAGAGGAAAGGTACTCGTTGCCGCGTACAACATGGGTGATGCCCATGAGGTGGTCGTCCACAACGTTGGCAAAGTTGTAGGTCGGCATGCCGTCGGTCTTGATCAGGATCTGGTCGTCCAGTGTGCTGTTCTCCACTGTCACATCTCCGTAAATGTCGTCGTGGAATGTGGTAGTTCCCTCCAGCGGCATCTTCTGGCGAATGACGTAGGGAACACCTGCGTCCAGCTTTTCCTGAATTTCTTCCGGAGAGAGATTCCGGCAGTGGCGGTCATACATGGGAGCAATGTGAGAAGCTTCCTGAATTTTCCGTACTTCTTCCAGACGCTCCTTGTCACAGAAGCAGTAATATGCGTGACCGGTTTTCACCAGTTTTTCCGCGTAGGACTTGAACATGCCCATACGCTCCGACTGTACATACGGTCCCACCGGACCGCCGATGTCCGGACCTTCGTCCCAGTTCAGACCGGCAACCCGCAGGGTGTCATAGATCACATCAACGGCACCTTCTACATAACGTTCCTGATCGGTGTCCTCGATCCGCAGAATAAAATCGCCGTCCTGTTTCTTGGCGATCAGATAGGCAAACAATGCGGTACGCAGGTTGCCGATGTGCATATAGCCCGTCGGGCTGGGTGCAAATCTGGTTCTCACTCTTTTGTACATTGCTAGTACTTCCTTTCATATGATAATCTCTGTGTTCTCACAGATCATGTTGTTTCAGCCATTCCTGACACTGTTTCTGATCCTGTGCGATCTGCCGGTACAGGCTGTCCACATCGGGGAATTTCTGCTCGTCCCGCAGAAAATGCAGCAATTCCACCCGACAGGGCTGTTCGTACAGGTCGCCGGAAAAGTGCAGCAGAAACGTTTCTGCCGCCGGCAGCTGTGCTTCGCTGACAGTGGGCTTGACTCCAATATCCGTAATGGAATCGAAGCTGCCCTGCGGGGTGTGCGTCCGTGAAACATACACGCCATACCGCGGCACCAGCTGTCCTGCTGCAAAGGGAATGTTGATCGTCGGGACTGCCTTGGTTCGCCCCAGTGCTGCCCCGTGGATAACTCTGCCGCTGACGTGATAGGGCACGCCCAGCAGGTTCGCTGCCTGTTCCGGCTTTCCGGCACGGACCGCCTGCCGGATCGCGGTGGAGGAAATTTTCTCTCCGCCGCAGAGCACCGGTGCGACCTGATGCACGCCGAACCCGAACTGGCTGCCGAATTCCCGCAGGCTGTCGATATTCCACGCTGCTTTTGCACCAAAGCGGAAATCTCCGCCGCAGAATACCTCCTGTGCATGGAGCAGTTCCACCAGCACCTGCCGGCAGAATGCCTCGCCGTTCAGTCCGCACAGTTCCGAAAATGCCGGACAGTATACCCCATGGATCCCGCAGTCCTGCATCAATTCCGCTTTCTGGGTATCTGTATAGAGATAAGACAGCGGCACGCCCTGTTTTACCGGAACGGAATCTGCCGCAAAGGTAAATGCACACGCCAGCAGTTCCTGTTCTGCCGCACAGCGGGCAGCTGCCCCCAGCACGGCACGGTGCCCCAGATGCACACCGTCAAAAAAGCCCAGTGCCACAGCACTTTTCTGTACCAGCGGTGCAGTGATGCGTTGGAATCCTTTCAAGCACGTTTCCGCCTTTCTATTTCATATTCTTTCCCACACGCAGTTCGTCCGCATTCCGGTCTGCCTGTGCAGTTCCGAAGAAGCTGCCGTCTGCACCGTAAACACGGTACAAATCCTGCTCCGGCAGAACGCCCTCCACACGGCTCAATGCCAGCTTGACACCGTTGCCGTACAGGGTGGACTGCTGTTCTGTCAGGTGCAGCTCCGGCAGTGACGTAAACAGACGGTCTGTGGGAATGAGATGCTCCGCCAGCGTTCCCCGCCGGCAAAACTCCGTCACCTGCTCAAATGTATAGCACTGTTCCAGCGTAAAGCCGCTTGCCTTTGTCCGGCACAGTGCCGTCATCACGGCACCGCCGCCCAGTGCTTTTCCGATGTCGCAGAGCAGTGTGCGGATATAGGTGCCCTTGCCGCAGGCAACAGACAGTTCCGCGGTCTGCTTGTCTTCGTCCCATGCTTCCAGCACAATGGAATCCACCTGTACTGTCCGTGCCGGACGTTCGATCACAACGCCCCGTCTTGCCAGTTCGTACAGACGTGTTCCCTCCACAAAAACCGCGGAATACATAGGCGGCACCTGCTGGATTGCTCCCACAAACTGCGGGAGCACTGCGTCCAGTGCCTCTTTTGTCACGTGCATTTCCGGATAGACAGCCGTGCGGGTGCCCCAGACATCTTCTGTGTCGGTTTCCCAGCCGAACTGTACCGTAGCACGATACATTTTTGATTGATCGGGCAGAATGTCACAGGCACGGGCTGCCTTTCCCACCAGCACCGGCAGCACACCGGTTGCCATAGGATCCAGCGTTCCGGTATGTCCCAGCCGCCGCATATGCAGAATGCCACGCAGCTTGCCGATGACATCAAACGATGTGAACTCCGCGGGTTTTTGCATGCAGAGAACCCCCTGCATTGTTTCCTGACTCATGCCTTCCCCCATTCTTCCTTTACTGCGTCCAGCAAAATGCGGCGTACCTCATCTGCGGTACCCTCTACCTGACAGCCGGCAGCCTTTACATGACCGCCGCCGCCCAGTCGCTGACAGATCGCAGATACATTGATCTGATCTGCCGAACGCATGGAGATCCGGAATTTTCCGGCTTCTTTTTCCTTCATGGTGATGCCGATCTCTGCACCCTCTACCTGTAGCGGGAATCCGGCAACGCCTTCCAGTTCTGCTTCGTCCACGTGGAATTTTTTCAGGAATTCCTGTGACACACAGATCAGGACACACTTGCCGTCCAGATAACATTCCAGATGATCGATCAGCAGTTTATCCAGCTGCAATCTGCCAAAGCTCTTGACTGCAAACATTTTCCGGTTGATCCACGCATACCGCACATCGGGGCATATTTCCATCAATGCCGCCACCGCACGGTGGGTTTCCGGACCGGCGTTATCATACTGAAAACAGCCGGTATCCGTTGCCATGCCGGTATACAGGCACACTGCAATGCTGTCCGTTATCTGAACCGGCAGCACGCGGCACAGGCGGTAGAGGATTTCACACACCGCCGAAGCTGTACCGTCCAGCAGTCTTGCCTTGGCGTAGGGCACGTTGGATACGTGGTGGTCAATGCAGAGATCTACACGGCTGCCATACTGTTCCTGTATCCTGCTGCCCAGCAGCTTGGCATCTGCCACATCTACCGCAATAATGCACTTCGGCGGAAAGTCCGCTGCTGCGGGCTGTTCCGGCAGCATGAACTGATACCGCGGCGGGATCTCATCGTTGCAGAGCACTGCCACACGCTTTCCCAGCTGCTGTAAAATTTCTGCCAGTGCATAACCGGCACCGATGCAGTCCCCGTCAGGGCTGCGGTGGATCAGAATATAAGCATCTTCACATTGCTGTAGCCATGCGGCTGTTTTTGCCAATGTCAGCTCCTGCACGCCGTTCACTCCTCTCCCGTGCCGCTTTCCTCCGGTTTTTCCACCGGCGGCTGAATATGATGCAGCATGCGGTCGATCTCTGCACTATGTGCGATCGAATCGTCTGCCACAAAATGCAGTGCCGGACTCCGCCGGATCTTCAGCCGGCGAAGCAGTTCCCGCCGGATAAAGCCGGAGGCACTGTCCAGACCTTTACAGGATTCCTTGGCGGTTTCCTTGCCGGACAGACTGGAAACGAAGATCTTGCAGTCCGACAGGTCGCGGGAGAGTTCTGCACGGACGACCGTCAGCATCGGATCGATACGGGGGTCCTTCAGTTCCCGCAAAATTGCTGTCATTTCCCGCAGGATGTCTTCCTCGGTACGATTTGCCTTGAAATTTGCCATGCTGTACGGCTCCTTTCTATCGTTGCATTTCTTTTCAGCAACATGATGTCACAGCAATGCCGCACCAATTTTATGCGGCGTTGCCCTTCTGTCAATCTCTGTATTCTTCCATGATAAATGCTTCGAAGATGTCGCCTTCCTTGAAGTCGCGGAATTTTTCCAGTGTGATACCGCACTCATAGCTTTCGCCGACTTCCTTGACATCGTCCTTGAACCGCTTCAGGCTGGACATCTTATCTTCCGCAATGACAATGCCGTCACGTACCACGCGAATCTCGCACTGTCTGGTCACCTTGCCGTTGAGCACATATGCACCGGCAACGGCACCAACATTGGAGATCTTGTATACCTGACGCACTTCGATACGTCCCATTACCACTTCGCGGAACTTCGGAGCCAGCATGCCCTTCATCGCAGTTTCGATTTCTTCGATCGCATCGTAGATGACACGGTAGGTGCGAATATCCACCTTATCCCGTGCTGCAATTTCTTCCGCAGTCTGATCCGGACGAACGTTGAATCCGATGATGATCGCATTCGATGCACTTGCCAGCATAACGTCGCTTTCTTTGATACCGCCGACACCGCCGTGAATTACGCGGACGCGGACTTCGTCGTTGGACAGCTTTTCCAGCGACTGGGTGACAGCTTCTACAGAACCCTGTACGTCTGCCTTGACGATCAGGGACAGTTCCTTCATTTCGCCCTGTTCGATCTGGCTGAACAGGTTATCCAGAGTGACCTTCTGGTACTCGTTGAACTTCGCCTGCTTTGCCTCGTGCTTCCGCTGTTCTACCAGTTCTCTTGCCAGACGCTCATCTTCTACTGCGTTGAACGTATCACCTGCTTCCGGCACTTCTGCCAGACCGGTGATCTCTACCGGTACAGACGGACCAGCAGATTCCACTGCCTGCCCCTTATCGTTGGTCATGACACGCACACGGCCGACTGCGGTACCTGCGATAATGACATCGCCGACGTGCAGGGTACCGTTCTGTACCAGCAGGGTAGCGATCGGTCCGCGTCCCTTGTCCAGACGGGCTTCTACGACAGTACCCTTTGCACGGCGATCCGGATTTGCCTTCAGTTCGCTGGTTTCTGCGACCAGCAGAATGTTTTCCAGCAGGTCGTCGATGCCCTCGCCGGTCTTTGCAGAAACCGGTACGCAGATCACGTCGCCGCCCCATTCTTCGCAGACCATGCCGTACTTGGTCAGTTCTTCCTTGATGCGGTCCGGATTTGCACCTTCCTTATCCATCTTGTTGATAGCAACAATAACGGTGATTCCGGCAGCCTTGGCGTGATTGATAGATTCGACTGTCTGCGGCATGATACCGTCATCGGCAGCCACAACCAGAATTGCAATATCTGTGATATTAGCACCGCGGGCACGCATTGCTGTGAATGCTTCGTGACCCGGTGTATCCAGGAATGTGATGTCCTTGCCCTCATAGCGTACCTGATATGCACCGATATGCTGGGTAATGCCGCCGGCTTCACCTGCGGTAACGTGAGCGTTACGGATTCTGTCCAGAATGGAAGTCTTACCGTGGTCAACGTGACCCATAACGCAGACAACCGGGCAGCGTTCTTCGGTATCCTCAGCATCGTCGTCCTCGTCGATCAGACGGTCTTCAATGGTCACGATCACTTCGTGCTCTACCTTTGCACCCAGTTCCTCTGCCACCAGAGAGGCGGTATCGAAATCGATCTCCTCGTTAATGGTCGCCATAACGCCCAGCATCATCAGCTTCTTGATGACTTCGGTAGCGGTGACTTTCAGACGGGTTGCCAGTTCGCCGACAGTGATTACGTCCGGAATGCGGACACGCAGCTGCTGCTTTCTGGCACGTTCCAGTTCCAGACGACGCAGCTTATCCTGTTCGGTTTCCCGCTTGCTGGAATACCGCTGCTTATTCCGCTGTGCAGACTTCTGGTTGATCTTCTGCTTCTTGGTGGAATATCTGTCGTTGGTATACTTGCTTGCCGGAGCGATCTGCTCATACCGCTGGTTGTACTTATCCAGATCGACATAAGAGCCTCTGGTGTCTACCGTGCGGCGTTTTTCGGTGGTAATGCTGTCCGCAGATGCCATTTCCACTTCAACGTGCAGACGCTCGCCGTGCTTCTGTGCCTTTGCCTGCTGCTTCTTGGGCTTTTCGTGCTTCTGAGCCTGCGGAACTGCGGGCTTCTTTTCTTCCGCTTTCTTTTCCGGCTGCGGCTTCTTGTCAGCAGGCTTTTTGTCTGCTGCCTTTTTCTCTGCCGGCTTCTTGTCGCTGTTTTTCTTGTCTGCCGGTTTCTTATCCGCCGGCTTCTTGTCACCGGACTTCTTTTCCTGCTTCGACTTCGGCTTATCCTTGGAAGCAAAGTAAGCGTCCAGACTGTCTACCTGTGTTTTCTGGGAATAATACTCCAGTGCCAGATTGATCTCCTCCGGTGTCAGACCGGTCACACCCTTTTTCGTATTTCCCTTTTCGTCGCGTTCCTGATAAAATCCGATCAGTTCCTGTGTCGGGATCTGCAGATCCCGTGCAACGTCGCTCAATTTTACTTTCTTCGTCATAGGCGAAAATCCTCCTTTTCTCCAAGGAATGTCCGGCGTAGGCTGTTCCTCCGCCGCGGCACTCCACTCCTGCGAATGTATCTCCACAGCACAGACGGACCGCAGCTGTCTGCGGCACCGCATGTGATGATGAAAGTCTGTTACGCTTCTCCGCGTGGTTCCTGTTTTTCCTGTTCCGCCAGCAGCTGCATTTTCCGGAAAAAGCCGTCGTCACAGATCGCCAGCACACCGCTGCCTCTGCCGATCATCTGGGCAAAGTCCGCTTTGGTAAATGCCAGTTCCAGACAGGGCACCTGTGCCTGCCCGCAGTAAAACGCCGCTTCTTTCCGCGTCTTGGCAGATGCGTCTGATGCCACCAGCACGCCGGACACTGTCCCGCGGTACATGGCATCTTTGGTGGGCTCCAGTCCCATTGCCAGCTTTCCGGCTTTACGACAGATGCTCAGAATCCCTTGCCAGTTCTGTCTGTAATGCATGTTCCATCTCCTCATAGACTTCTTCCGAAACACGGCAGCCGAAAGAACGCTCAATGCGGTGCCCCTTCTTGGCTGCTGCGAAGCAGTCCATATTCTTACATAAATATGCACCGCGTCCGGATTGTTTTCCTGTGAAATCCAGCTTGATTTCCCCTTCTGCATTTTTCAGCACCCGAATCAGGTCTTTTTTCGGCTGCATGGTGCCGCAGCCCACACAAAGCCGCATAGGAACTTTTTTACTCTTCAACGCTGTTCGCCTCCGGTGCACTTGCTTCTGTTTCTGCTGTTTCCGCCGGAGTCTCTGCTGCGGCTTCTGCCGGCTGTTCTGCCTGCGGTGCTTCCGGCTGTTCTGCCGGTGTTGCATCGTGCTCGTGCTTAGTCAGCACATCGAATTCCGGCTTGATGTCGATCTTATAGCCAGTCAGCTTGGCAGCCAGCTTGGCATTCTGTCCCTTGTTGCCGATCGCCAGTGAAAGCTGGTTGTTCGGTACCTTTACGGTGCAGGTGCGTTCTTCTTCGCTCAGGATCTGCACATCCAGAACCGTTGCCGGTGCCAGTGCCTTGGCAATGAATTCCTCCGGCTTTTCGCTGTAGGGAATGATGTCGATCTTTTCGCCGTTCAGTTCAGCCACAATTGCAGAAATACGGGAACGCTTCGGACCGATGCAGGCACCGATAGCATCCACGTTTTCGTCCTTGGACCAGACAGCCACCTTGGTGCGGGAGCCGGCTTCACGGGAGATGGACTTGATCTCCACAGTGCCGTCATAAATTTCCGGAATCTCCAGTTCAAACAGACGCTTGACCAGTTCCTTGCGGACACGGGAGATCTTGATGATCGGCTTCTTCTGCTTGTTGGCGATCGTGGTGATGTAGACCTTGACACGCTGTCCTTCCCGCAGTGTTTCGCCCGGAATCTGCTCATTGGGGAACAGATACAGCTCTGTCTTATGGTACAGCAGCGTTGCAGTGCCGTTGGTTTCCACCCGAGAAACTTCACAGGTGATGCAGTCGTTTTCCAGCGACTCGAACTCGCCCAGAATCCGTTCCCGATTGATCTCCCGCAGGTCACCCTTAATAGACTGCTTTGCGGACTGTGCAGCGGCTCTGCCGAACTTGGCGATGTCCAGCCGTCTGTCAATGGTGCCGCCTACATAGGCGTTGGGATCTACGGTACGTGCCACGTCGATATTGACTTCGTTGGCATCGATCGGCTCATCGTCTACGACAGTCTGCCGCACATACATTTCAAATTTCTTGGTTGCCGGATCGATTTCGACGGTGATGTTGTCCTCACACTCCGGATATGCCTTTCTGGCTGCTTTCAGCATGGCAGACTTTACTTTTTCCACCAGCTGTGCAATATCTACGTTGTTTTCACTTCCCAGCAGGGAGAGTGCGTCAAAAAAACTGTTATCCATTTTCTTCGTTATGCCTCCGTTGGTTAAAATTCTACTGTTACATACCGCCGCACATAGGATAGGTCTGCCAACGGCAGTGTCACCGGTGCTTCCTGTTCTTCCGGCTGTATGGTAATCTGTTCTGTATCATACGCGGTCAGAATGCCGATCCATTCCTTTTCCCCGTTGATCGGGCGAATGGCACGGGCACGAACCTCCATGCCCAGCGTTTCTGCAAAGTGCTGCGGCTGGTTCAGTTCCCGTTCCAGACCGGCAGAGCCGACTTCCAGCACATATGCCTGCGAGATCGGGTCCGCGGCGTCCACTGCCGCATTTACCGGCCGTGTCATCTTCTCGCAGTCCTCAATGTCGATCCCGTCGGGGTGGTCGATGAAAACCCGCAGGTACCAGTAGGCACCCTCTTTTTCAAAGCTCACGTCCCAGATGGAATATCCCTGTTCATCGGCAATCGGCTTTACGAGGTCATAGACGACCTTTTCCGTTCCGCCGAACTTCTTCATTTTCATGGCATCTGCTCCTTTTTTCCGCGTATTGGACACTTTTTCCGGCAGTGTGTTTTGCCGAAAAAAGTGCCTACATAAACGAAAGACCGGTGGGGTTCCGGTCTTTTGCTGCATGATTACACTTATTATAACACTGCCGGACGAAAAAATCAAGGCTTTTGAAGAAAAAAGTACGTTTTTTTCCAAAAAAATTTACGTTTTTCGCATCATATCCGTCTTTTTTCTGCCCGAAGCCGATACGTGCACAAAAAACCGGTTCACACCACGGTGGGTGCAAACCGGTTTCTTCGAAGCATTACGCCTCATCAGCTGTGCTTTCGTTCTCATCAGAATGTGTCAAATTGATCAGGTTCTTTGTCCAAACGACAATTCCCAGAGTATATGTGACGATTTCCAGTACAGCGAGGATTACCTGTAATGTCTTTTTCATCAGAAACACATTCCTTTCTCTGCAGATTCGTGCAGTGTGTCAGGCTTCTTACGCCTTGTTGACAGAACCAAACAGGTTCATCTTTTCTTCTACCTTTGCCATGATTGCTTCGTAGCCCGGCAGGAGCAGCTTTCTCGGGTCAAAGCCCTTGCCCTTCAGATCCTTGCCTTCTTCGATGTACTTTCTGGTAGCTTCTGCGAATACCAGCTGGCACTCAGTGTTTACGTTGATCTTTGCAACGCCCAGAGAGATTGCCTTTGTGATCTGGTCGTCCGGAATACCAGTACCGCCGTGCAGTACCAGCGGCATGTCGCCGACAGCCTTCTTTACAGCTTCCAGAGTTTCGAAGCTCAGACCTTCCCAGTTTGCCGGATATACGCCGTGGATATTACCGATACCAGCAGCCAGAATGTCTACGCCCAGATCAGCGATAGTCTTGCATTCCTGCGGATCTGCACACTCGCCTCTACCGATTACGCCGTCTTCTTCGCCGCCGATTGCACCGACTTCTGCTTCGATAGACAGACCCAGCTTATGAGCAACTGCAACCAGTTCCTTGGTCTTTGCCAGATTTTCTTCGATCGGGAAGTGAGAACCGTCGAACATGATAGAAGTAAAGCCAGCCTTGATGCAGTCATAGCACTGATCGTAGGTGCCGTGATCCAGATGCAGAGCAACCGGAACGGTGATACCCAGAGATTCGTCCATAGCCTTTACCATATCTGCAACAACCTTGAAACCGGTCATGTACTTGCCGGCACCGCCGGAAACGCCCAGAATTACCGGAGAATTCAGCTTCTGTGCAGTGTTCAGGATTGCCTTTGTCCATTCCAGATTGTTGATGTTGAACTGACCGACTGCATACTTGCCGTCTCTAGCCTTCTCCATCATATCCTTTGCCGATACTAACATAAATAAGTGCCTCCTAAAAAAATTGGTGCAACAGTTGTTCCCCGTATCCACAGATTCGTACAGCCTAACTACAGCCGCCTCTGTTAGAAACGGTCATCTGTTCCGGCAACCCCGCACAAGTCCGTGTATCGGCTTTGCACGGTGTTGTCCTGTTTTTATTATACCGCATTTTCCGTTCGATTGCAATGGTTTTCCGAAATTTTTTTCGGTTTTTCTCAAAAAGTGCAGTTCCGGCAAACACTATATGTACATTTGTCTATAATGCAACACTATATGCAGATTTGGTGCTTGCAATGCAGTATGTAGATTTAGTATAATAATACTAGATTTCGATGCACTTTGAGAAAAAAATTACAACGGAACGGCAAACCTTATGCAATTATTGTATTTCAATGGATATATCAATCGAAGGAGTGAACCAACCTTATGGATATTCATCAGTTTTTTCTGGGCAATGCTTTCGATGCCCACACGTATTTCGGGGCACACGTGACAGAACAGGGCGTTGTATTCCGCACCCTTGCTCCCAATGCGGCAGCCGTAGACCTGATCTGGGAGGGCGGTGACTGGGAGCCGATACCCATGCAGCGGATCCACGACGGCGGCGTGTACGAGCTCACCGTACCGGAAGCCGTCGCCGGACAGATGTACAAGTACCGCATCACCCCGCAGAATCCCGACGGCGACATCATCGACCACTGCGACCCCTATGGCTTTGGCATGGAGCTGCGTCCGAACAACGCTTCGATTATCCGCGACCTGTCCAGCTACACGTTCCACGACAAGAAATGGCTGGCACAGCGTGGCAGTCACCGGAAGAAACCGGTCAACATCTACGAGGTACATCTGGGTTCGTGGCGAACCAATCCGAACGATCCCAACGGCTGGTACACCTATGAGGAGATCGCCCCGAAGCTGGTGGACTACGTCAAAAAGGCAGGCTATAACTATATCGAATTCATGCCCCTGAGCGAGCACCCTGCGGACTGCTCCTGGGGATACCAGAACACCGGCTTTTTCAGCCCCACCTCCCGCTATGGCACAGCACATCAGCTGATGCAGCTGGTCGATACCTGTCATCAGGCGGGAATCGGTGTGATTCTGGACTTTGTACCGGTGCATTTCGCAGTGGACGGCTACGCCCTGAACCACTATGACGGTACAACGTTATACGAGTATCCGGAGAAAGAGGACAACTACAGCGAATGGGGCAGCTGTAACTTTATCCACGCCCGCGGCGAAGTGTGCAGTTTTCTCCAGTCCTGTGCCAACTACTGGCTGTCTGTTTTCCACTTTGACGGGCTGCGTATGGACGCAGTCAGCCGGCTGATCTACTGGGGCGGCGATGCCAGCCGCGGCATCAATCCCGCCAGCATCACGTTCCTGAAACGCATGAATCAGGGACTGCACCAGCTGCACCCGGACAGCATGCTGATCGCAGAAGACTCCACCAACTATGAGGGCGTGACCTGTCCGGTAGAATACGGCGGACTGGGCTTTGATTATAAGTGGGACATGGGCTGGATGAACGACACACTGGACTACTTCCGGCAGTATCCGTGGGTACGGCGGGACAGCGACACCTACCACAAGCTGACCTTCTCCATGATGTACTTCCCCAACGAATACTACCTGTTGCCTCTTTCCCATGACGAAAACGTCCACGGAAAAGCCACGATCATGCAGAAGATGTTCGGCGAATACGAGCAGAAATTCCCGCAGGCCCGGCTGCTTTATTTATATATGTATGCACACCCCGGCAAAAAGCTGCTGTTCATGGGCAGCGAACTGGGGCAGCTGCGGGAGTGGACCGAGGAGCAGCAGCAGGACTGGGACATTCTGAAATATCCCATTCACGACGCATTCTACCATTACATGCTGGAACTGAACCGGCTCTATCTCACCGAACCGGCACTGTATCAGGACGACTACGAACGGGACGGCTTCTGCTGGGTGGACTGTCATCAGGAAGCCAAGGGCATCTACGCCATGGAACGCCGTGCCGGTGACAGCCGCATTCTGATTCTGCTGCACATGTCCGACGAAGCCACGCAGACGTTCACCTTTACCCTGCCGGACTGCGGCAGCCTGAAACCGTTGCTGCACACCGACTGGAAACGTTTTCACGGCAGCACCGAGGAGAGCAAGCAGGCAATTGTAGGCGATGTTACCCGCACCGGCATGCAGTTCACGCTGAAACTGCCGCCGTTCTCCGGCATCATGCTGCGAATCCAGCCGAAAAAGCAGCCGGCTGTGAAAAAGCCCGCCGTCAGAAAGCGTACTGTCAGCAAGAAGAAAACTTTGTAAACAGATGATTCTTTCACAACAAAAAGCCGCCGTGCGTTATGCACAGCGGCTTTTTTATTTCAGGAAAAATTAGGGAAACGCTGCATAAAGCCCGCCTGACGGCTTTGCACGCAATCTGCTTGCAGATTTTCCGTC
>ERZ1027221.617-NODE-617-length-23314-cov-7.438583_pt1 | contig 23314 bp, 13 predicted proteins | sample MGYA00519267_ERZ1027221 | MGnify/ENA primary metagenome ERZ1027221 (study PRJEB26926, sample SAMN06164533) | human gut metagenome | biome: ENVO:00009003; feature: ENVO:2100002; material: ENVO:00002003 | host: Homo sapiens | place: USA | collected 2012 ...
CTTTAATTTCATATCTTAGTTTTTTTTATTAACTTATTTCATTTAGAGCCCCAGTGATAAACCGATATGTATAGAGCGGGTAGCCGGATAAACGTCTCCTATAGCTTCCGGATCAGTTAAATCGATTTTGTCAATACTGAACAAGTCTGTACCTCTTACATAAACCTTCGCTGTTTTCATCTTGATCTTATTCAACCAGGCAGAAGGTATCTTATAATATACTTCACAGTTACGCAGCTTCAGGAAAGAGCGGTCTTGCAACCATACAGAGCTGCTTTGTGTGTTATTATCCACATTTTCCGTAGTCAAACGCGGGAAGCGGGCATTCGGGTTTTCAGGTGTCCAACGATTCTCATAAGCATACTGTGAAATAGAAGTATTATTTATCAATGGACGATATACACTGGATGTAAGCCAAGCTGTATAATTACCTACACCTTGAAAATAAGCGTTAAAGCCCAAACCTTTCCATTCTAATCCTACATTGAAGCCATAATAAATTTCCGGCCAGACAGAATTATAGCCCATGGGGATCATATCGTTGGAGTTAATGACACCATCATTATTTACATCCTTATACTTAATATCACCCGGCTTTACCGGACCAAATTGTTGAGGTGTACTATTATCAATATCTGCCTGATCTACAAAATGACCGATAGCTTGCAAGCCCCAAATCTGTCCAACCGGTTTTCCTTTCGCACTTAAATACTCATAAGCTTTGGGTTCTTCCAAATTTTCGATAATCTCACTACGGTTGAATGAGAAGGTTCCGCCCAAACGTAACTGGAAATCTCCAATACGTTTATTATAATCCAAACCCATTTCTGTACCCCAGCTATCTACTATACCGGCATTCTTATAAGGGCTACCAACACCTAATACCGCCGAGTTCTGTCCTGCTGCACTTACCCAAATATCCGAGCGTCTTTCATAAAAACCATCAATAGTGAAGGTCAGTCCTTTCAACAAAGACATATCCAAACCGACATTATATTTATAGGCTTTCTCCAACACCCCGTTCAATGAAGGTAACCGGCCTTCAGCCCATCCGCCATCTCCATTTCCAAAGTTATTACCGCCTACTACAGGATAAGTTCCTCCGCCTTCCATTTTATTAAGCCAATAGCCATCAGCCGGCGTGTTATCCGTATTGATAATACCAAATGAAGCACGCAGTTTCATGAAGTCTATTACATTTTGGTTTTTCATGAAAGCTTCGTTGGAGATAACCCATGACAACCCTACAGTGGGAGCCGGTAACCAACGGCTATTAGGATCCAACTTATTAGAAGCGGAAAACATTAAAGTAAAGTCTGCAAAATAGCGATTATCATAGCCATAATGAGTGTACCAACCTGCATTCTGAGTAAACAAAGTTACATTTACTCCATTTCTATCGTCATATTTATACGTATACAACAGCATAGAGTAAAGGTCATGTTTGCCAAAGCTGCGGTTCCAATCTACATTTGCCTGAAAGTTTAAAGAGCGATACTGCCAATCCAATTTTGAACTTTCGCTAGTACCTACTGAACCTCCCTCAAAATTAGTGAAAGCTGATGGTTCTCCATTAGTCCATTGGCTAACGGACTGCATGCCATATTTTTCACTTCTACGGTGATCTTCCCAATAAGAAGCTAAATTATCATACCCGATACGTACCGATCCCCCCAATCCTTTGGTGATGGATGACAAATCCTGACGCAATAACATGTCAGCATACAGAGCGCGAGTGTGTCCCTTAGTATAGCCATGGCCTTGTGCCAGATATACAGGGTTATAATCACCATTCCAAGTACTATTACCACCCCACAAGCCCTTTTCTGTTTTAATTGGGAATGCTGCCGACGGCACTGTATACAACTTACCGATCAGATTATCACCACTTGAGCTTGGACGGCTGAATTCATTCAGTACACCTGAGATATTAGCCTGTAATCTCGTTTTGGGTGTCAGGTCAATATCCAGATTTGAACGGAAATTGGCTCTTGAATATTTGTCTTGCGTAGAATACCCATCATTGGAATTGGCATTCTTAATAAAACCACGATTATTCTGCAAATTCAACATCGTGAAGTAGCGCATCTTGGTAGAACCTCCACGGAATGTTAAGGTTGCTATATCCGTAGTTCCCTGATCACGGAAGACCTCATCCATCCAGTTCACATTAGGATAGAGATAAGGATACTTCCCACTTTTGAAAGCATTCAACTCATTCTGAGAATAACGTGCCGATTTCCCATCATTAGCCAAAGCTTCATTGATAGCATTAGCATAAGTAGAAGCATCCGCCATTTTCGGAATTCGTGTCTGAGAATTAAAACCATGATCATAAGAGAAGTTTATCTCACGACTTTTGTACTTACCACGTTTAGTCACGATATTCACTACACCGTTTACACCCCGGAAACCATAAAGAGCCACTGCCGCTGCATCTCGCAGGATACTAACAGATTCAACTTCTTCTGGAGAGATATAATTCAATGCCTGATAGCCATTATCCCGTTCCAGACCATCCACTAACAGCAATATACCATTTTTATCATTTAGTGTCTTTTGTCCACGGATAGCCATAGATGAAATCTGATCCCAAACATTACCCGTCTTCTGCATAGTATAAAGCCCCGTTACATTACCATACAATGCATTACCTACATTGAAGGTAGAACGGTTGTCAATCTGGTCTGCATAAACCGTAGAGACAGCACCTGTAGATTCGGCATTGGTCTGATTCAAACCAAAGCCGTAGTTGACTTTCTCACTGGAGAAATCCATAACAATCGTCAGGTCTTTCCCATCAGCTACAGGCACAATTTTAGTATCATCCTTACCAGTACGTACCTGCAAGCGTTGAGTATGATCGGCTATAATTTCAAATTTACCATTACGGTCAGTCGTCGCCTGTACCAACGGATTGTTCTCAACGGAAATCAATACACCTTCTATCGGATTGCCTAGTTTATCAACCACTTTTCCGGCTATATTGCCTTCCTCTTGCGCCCAGCTTTTCAGAGAGACACAAGCCAACATTGCTAAAACTATTATTTTATATTTTTTCATGTTGTTCTTTCTTTATTATATGGTTATTTTTACCTTTATTTCCAACCCGGGTTTTGTGTCAGTCCATATCCTTTGTTTACTTCCGAAGGCGGGAAAGCAGCTAAATACCATTTAGGATTAAAATTGCTCCACCAGGTGCGAGCTATGTTTTTAAGTTCGAACACTTCGTACTTGAAATTAGATGGTTTATTAGGGTATTCAGAAGCATTACCACTGGTACCCGACCATGGTTTGTTTCCACCACCGTCATTACGATAAACTTTCAGTCCATGAAGTTTCTTCTGGAAAAGATCAGCACGTTTGTAACGAATCATATCAAAGAAACGTACATCTTCCAAACCAAGCTCACAAGCACGTTCGCGGAGTATTTCTTCCAATAAAGCATTTTTATCAGTCGTCAGATTCTTGGTAGGATTACACTCTGCCAAGCCCCCTAAACCAACACGAGCACGTACGATATCTACCTGATCAATAGCTTTCTGCAAATCCCCCTTAGCTTGCAGGATGGCTTCTGCATAAATCAAATAAACTTCAGCTAAACGTAAATAAGGCCACTGAGGATAAGTTCCACTTAAGTTACCTGTTTTATAGAATTTATAAAGGCTGAAACCGGTAGCTACCTTTCCTGTTTCCTTTTCCGTATCGCCAATGTTATCACGACCGCCCAGCCACAATTCAGCCGCATGGTCACCAAAGTTGGCACCATTCACCAACATCGTCTCGTACAAACGCGGGTCACGTACCGGCTTGTTATAATCATTATCTGTAAAGAATGGGAAAGCACCATCAGCCAGCAGCGTATTGGAGTCAAAAGGCGTACCGTCACTCATTGGGAACATCTGCATATATTCCAAGGTCGGAGTATAGTTGCCATAACCTACAAATTCAGTCTGAAATTTATACCACCAGTCGTTATTGAACTTACCTATTACGCGAGTAGAAATAAGTAATTCCGTATTATCCTGACGTTCAAAATAAGCTTTGAAGAAAGCGTCACGATAATTTTGTGAGCTTGTTCCATCTGCCTCCATCAATGCATAAAAGCCGTTAGCTTCTAACTGTTCAAAAAACTTATAACATGCCTGGTAACATTGTTCCCACCAGTCAGCATTATAACCTCCGTACCATACTTGCAGATTACTTACAGCATCTTGTGGAGATTCTGTAGAATAAGGTTCGCTATCATTAAACAACGGACTGGCTGCAAACAGCAGCATCTTACATTTCAATGCCATTGCTGCCGCTTTTGTAAAACGTCCTTGCCAGTTCGAATCATCTGTTCCCAAAGACCAAGGCAATTCCGGCTCATTGATAGCAGCATCCAATAAGCCCACCATAAATTCAACCGTTGCCGCAGCCGTTGCACGGGGAACTTCGTAGACAGCTTGTACATCATACGTTTTGTCTACCAGCGGCAAACCACCAAAATGACGGAACATATCGAAATAACGGGAAGCTATCAGTACTTTTGCCTCTGCAATCAGACGCGCTTTCTCGGCACTGTCCATATCCGGTACACGATCTACATTTTCAATAAACATCCACCCGGCACGAATACCACTCCAGGCTTTATCATCTATATAGTTGTAGCGGACATCGCCTCGGGAACCATCTTCATCAGCTGCCGTATATGCACCACTATAATAGAGGCGATTCACTCCATCCCAACTGTTATGACTATGCCAGCAATCAGAAAGGAGCTCAAACATACCTGTGTTCATTTTCTTTTCATCATAAGCAGCCCAGTAATAAGGCAAGCCATAATAAAGTTTTGTATAAGCATTCCATAAAAATGCACGGGCATAATCAGCTTTTCCAAAAATAGAATCCTGATTCAAGTCGTTCGTCGTAGGCGGTTTTTCAAGAAAACTATCACCGAACTTTATTTGATCGACGCAAGAAGCAAAGAGTATGGTAACCCCTGCAAATGCTATTATAAACCATTTAGTAAAATGTCTCATATCTTAAGTATTTAATTCTTAAGTTTCTTATTTTCAATATCAATAAACATTAAAAGCCTAATTTCAGACCAATATTAAATACTCTGGTCAAAGGATAATTAGGACGATCGCTCTGACGAGACTCCGGATCTCCCCAATCAAAAGCAGTAAATGTCAATAAATTATAGCCATTTACATACATGCGGCAACTATTCAGTTTCATTTTTTTCATGAAGGGAAAATCAAAATTATAACCGATTTCGATGTTCTTCAAACGGAGATAGCTTGCATTAATCAAATACAAATCACTTCCTTTTTCAAAGTTATTTTTACGATTCGTTGCCGTTATGCGAGGAAATTTAGCAGTATATGTGTCTTCTGAAGACCGCCAGGTATTTTCATATTGGTACAACAACAAGCCTTTGTTTTGAGTATCACCAAGCGGCTGTCTGAATTCAGAAAGCATACGGTCTACATTCCAGGCCCCCGTCCACTGCATAGAGAAATCAAAATTCTTCCAAGAAAAGCCTAAATTCAAACCTGCCGTATATTCCGGAAGATCAGTAAAACCTATATCTCGTGTCGCATCATTACCATCCAGCTTTCCATCCTTATTCAAGTCTACATAAACCGCATCACCGGGCTGCAACGTAATTCCATGATCGCTAATGGGTATTCCAAATTCTTCCTGATAACGTATATCGGCCGTCTCATCATAGAAGCCCCAGAATTTATACATAGAACGTGCATTTATACGACGTCCAGTTTGATACATCCAAGGTTCATTTTGCTCAACTTCATTCATGAATACAATCTTGTTCCGTGCAAATGATATATTGAAATTAGCCCAATAACGAAAATCAGTTCCTATTTTATCATTCCACTTCGCCTGTACTTCAAAACCTTTATTCTCTACCTTATTCACATTAATTGCCGGAAGAGTCATACCCAAAATACCCGGCAGATAATCCGGAGTTCTAAGAATATCACGACGCTTTTCTATAAAATAGTCGGCAGATACGCTCAAATGGTCATTGAGAATATTAAAGTCAATACCATAATTTTGCTTGACGGCTGTTTCCCACTTAGCATACGGATTACTCTGAGTAGCCTCCCATGCACCAGGCTTGGCATTTCCAATGTTCTGTCCAAAGAAACCACCCGGGGCATTATGATCATTATTTTGTCCATAGCCATAAGAGCCAGGTAAATAGAGGAAACGCTGACCTGCATAGTTGTCATTACCTACCATACCCAAAGTTGCACGGACTTTAAAGTAATTCACCACCTTTTTTATAGGAGCAAAGAAAGGTTCCTCACTAACGATCCAACCAATAGAACCGGCAGGAAAAAAGCCGTAACGATTTTCGGGGTTAAAATTCTCAGAGCCATTGTAACCAACATTAAATTCTGCCAGATAACGAGTTTTCCAGTCATACGTCACGCGTCCTACCAATCCTACATAACCTGTAGGAATATAGTCGTAAGTTCCTCCTGGATAATATCTTTTTGACTGATTATAAAGGAACAATGCAGTAACATTATGATCACCAAATTTACGATTATAGTTTAAAGCTAATTCCATATACCAGTCACGTCCCTTACCATAATCTCCTTCACGATAGCTCGTCTGGCTATCAGAACCTGATTTTTTGTAAGTAATAGCACCCTTGTCATCTACAACCGGTGTATAGGTAGCTACGGAAGAACTGGCTATTTTAGTGGTTGAATAAGAAGAGTTATATGAACCTTTCAACTTTATAGAAAGTCCTTTTGTTATGAAATCGAGTTTCTGGTCGAGCACCAAGTCCAGATTCAGCACATTCGTTGTCTGATTACGGAAACCTTTGCCATAATAAGATTCCAAACCATCTGCTCCAGGTTTAGTTACATAATCCGCATTCGTTTTGATATATTTACCATCTACTATACCCGCACTGGCAAAAGGTACAGCCCAATAAAGTTTACGGAACAATTGATTCTGATCTTCACCAGACTCAGGCGTACGCTTACTCTCCACGCGTCCGCCAATATTGACTGATAATAATGTTGTTTTGCTGATATCAAAATCCAGATTTGCCCGATAATTATATCGCTTATAGTCAAAGTTAAAATCATCTGTCAGATTGAATTGCTTAAACATACCATCTTGGGTGAACAAACCCGCAGACACAAAGTAACGCATATTATTTGTTCCACCGGAGATACTAACATTGTGCTGTGACTGAAAAGCGGCTTTGTTCATACAGTAATCAATCCAGTTAATATCCGGATAAAGTAACGGGTTAGTATGATCCCGAAAAGCAGCCAACTGCTCATCCGAATAAAGAGGCTCGTTACCGTCATTAGTCCTCATCATATTAACATAAGAAGCATACTGATAAGAATTTGCAAACTCCAGTTCTTTAGTACGCACATTGACACCGGCAGAAGTGGTAAATGAAATTTTCGCTTTTCCTTCAGCACCACGTTTAGTTGTAATCAAAATAACACCATTTGCACCTCGTACACCGAATACCGCAGTTGCCGAAGCATCTTTCAAAATGGTTACACTCTCTATTTCATTTGGGTCAATCTGAGAGAAATCACGTTCTACACCATCTACTTGAATTAATGGAGTTGCATTATTAGTTGTTGCAATACCACGCACATAAATATCCGCCGCATCAGCACCCGGTTCACCGGAATATTGTACAGAAGAAATACCCGTCACCTGTCCGGAAAGAATGTTTGAAATAGAACCTGCCGGTGTTTTCAATAAGTCATCTCCTCTCATTGAGGAAATGGCACCCGTTACTGATACCTTCTTTTGTACACCGTAAGCTACAACCTCAACCTCGCCCAGCATCTGCGAGTCTTCTTCTAATACTATATTTAAACTAATACCCTTTTTAACAGAAACTACTTGTTCCTTATAACCAATAAAACTAAATTGTAACTTACTCCCGACCGGGACATTCAGACTAAAATTACCATCAATATCAGTAATAACACCGGTAGCTGTACCTACCACCATAACGTTAGCACCAATAATCGGCTCACCATTTGCATCCTTTACTGTACCAGTTACTTTTACTGTGTTTTGCTGTACACTCTCTAAAGAGGGAACATCTTCACTATATCCCTTTAAGGGGACAGATAAGAACAAAAACAATAAAATTGCAACTGGAAATAATCGACATAATTTTTGAGCCTGCCGTTTACAGAAATTTTCTTGCTTTTCCATTAGCAATAATTTTAAGATTAAACATCTATTTAATAATATAATTCACTCTCAACGTATTTTTAAATTTACACCAAGATTATATATCCTTAATAAAAAAGATAATAGTGTCAACAACATTACCAGTTGACTTACTTGTAAATTGAAAAAAGACAGGTACATTATAACCTGTTTTAAACTCATAAAGATCTATTCCAACTTTTTTACAATACAATGGTATAGTACCAGGTTGTACAAATTGGATATCTACATTTTCAGCAACCCCATTTCCTACAAAGAATAAGATCGGAGCTTCCGGATAAATATTTTGAGTATAATCAGTACGTTCCCACATTTCTGGAGTTGTTTTTCCATCCTCTGTTGTATTAGCATATTGACGCCACCATCCATCCCTTATGCGTTTTTTCAACTCTGCATCACTATATTCAGTTGCAGCTAATAAACTAAAGTTACTGATTGAATCTGATTCGATCAACTCATCTGTAACAGCCCTTGTGTCGGATGCCAATTCAGGCAATGCACCTTCATCCAATCCAGTAATTGTAGCATCATTACTACACCCTGTAAAAAGACTAACAGACATTGCAGCAACAAAAAGTACTGTAATCAATTTGCTTCTTTTGTTTTTCATGTTTCTCATTAATTTTAAGATTAAACATTGGTTTGTTATTTACAACAAGAACTAAAAAAATCCCTATCATTTTCATTCTTGATTGCGACACAAAAGTAGGAGGGCAAAAAGCAATATGCCTTCTACAACAGCCCAAACAGATGCTAATTTGTCTCATGACACAATTTTCTACATGAAATGAAACATTATTCTACATAAGTTTTCAAATGTGAGAGAGTTTTAAAAGAAATGTATAAAACGAATAAATGAGTAAGCAACACAATAAGACTGCAAGAACAACATTCCATTTTCCGGAAGTTGTTCTTGCAGTATAAAAGACAAGATGGTTAATAAATATATGCTCTATGTTTCCGGAACATCATCTTCCACTGTGCCATTCGAAGTAAAGCGCTCCATATATTCGGAAGGTTGCATACCAAACTCTTTCTTAAAACTATTACTGAAATAACGCGGATCATTATAACCCACAGCATACGCCAATTCTGAAATACGAATATTCTTCTTCTCTTCCATTATACGACAAGCGGCTTTCATACGAATATTCCGGATAAAGGAAACATAAGTAAGACCGGTCAATGACTTCAACTTCCTGAAGAAAGTCGATTTAGCCATATACATCTCCTCCAACAGCTTCGCCTGATCAAAATCCGGATCATCCAAATGACGATGCACACAATCAATAGCCCGTTGTAGGAAATCCTCATCAACACTGGTGTAATTCAACTCTTTGGCTTCAAATACCAACTGTTTCTTGAAGTCCTTTCCCATACGTTCACGGCTCCGAAGCAAGTTGGAGATGCGTGCATGGAGAACACTCAGATTGAAAGGTTTACTGATAAAGCCATCAGCACCGGACTCATAAGCCTCAACCCGGTCTTCCTCCTTATTCTTAGCCGTCAGCAAAACTACAGGAATATGGGATGTTTCAAACTTATTTTTAATATACTGGCAGAACTCAATGCCATCCATCTCAGGCATCATTACGTCAGAAACAATCAGATCAATCTCTTCCTGCTCTACCACATCTATAGCTTCCTTACCGTTATTAGCTGTGTAAACCATATAATCCGCACCCAACAATTTCGTCATTAACTGCAATAACTCTTCATTGTCCTCAACAATCAGTAAAGAGTACGAAGACCGGATAGCAGTCGGTTCGGCTTGTTCCTCACTATCATCATCAGAGACATTTTCGCCAAACTCATCTGATAACAGTTCTTTCTTAGCTTCTTCCGCATCTGCCGGCAGACTTTCTTCTATTTCTTCTTCCGCATACGAATTACGAAGAACCGGGAAGTTTACAATAAACAATGTACCTTTCCCTTCTTCACTTTCTACCGTAATAGTGCCATGATGCAGCACTACCAAATCGCGAACCAATGACAAACCGATGCCGGTTCCAATAGTCTTGAACTTCCGGTAATCTCCTTCATAAAAGCGTTTGAAAAGGTTCTTCTGGGCTTCTGCTGATATGCCGGGGCCATTGTCTTTCACCACTAACCGTGCTGTCCGATCTTCATTTTCAGACAGTTCCACACTGACCAGACCACCGGCACGATTATATTTAGAAGCATTAGACAGTAAATTATAGAGTATCTTATCAAGTTTGTCCGGATCAAAATAAGCGTTGAAAGGATCGGGTGAACATGAAATCTGAAACTGAATATCTTTCTTCTTCATCAACGGGCGGAAGCTATCAAGACTGCGATGTACAAATTGCGTAAGGTCACCTTCGGAAACCCGCAGCTTAAGATTTCCTGTCTCCGACTTACGAAATTCAAGGATTTGTTGCAGCAAACGTATCAGTCGATTGATATTGTTATTCATCACTCTATATTGCTCCTTATACGTGGGTGCGGTCCGTCTCAGCTCATCCACCGAAGCAGAAAGAATGGTTAACGGAGTCAGTAGCTCGTGAGTAATATTAGTAAAGAATTGTAATTTAGCATGATTAACCTCTTCTGCCTTAGCTTGCTCCATCTCACGCAAATGCAGGGCATTTCGCAAACGGATTCGATTACGTATCACCCGGAAAGTATAATAGATAATAGCACAAACACATATAATATATAAGGTGTAAGCCCACCATGTTTTCCAGGGAGGCGGCAAAATAACGACTTTCATCCGAAGCATCTCATCATCCCAAATGCCATTGGCATTAGAAGCTTTCAATTGGAAAGTATAAGTTCCGGGCTTCAGGTTATTATAATAAGCAAAACGCTTGGACCCACCCGTATATTGCCAGTCAGAATCGAAACCTGCCAGCTGATAAGCATACTGGTTTCTATCCGGATTGGCATACTCCAATGCTGAAAATTCGATGCTGAAATTATTGTGCCAATAGTCCAGCTGTATCTCATCTGCAAAAGCGGGTGAAAGTTGTGAAATCTCCATTCGCTCTTTAGCTGGCAGATTTCCCCATGACTGATTGAAAATCTTAATGTCAGTCACTATCACAGAAGAAGAAAAAGGCTGTTCCTGCTGATTTTCAGGATAAAAACTATTATATCCCCGGTGTCCGCCGAAGAACATTTCACCGTCAGCTGCAACCGCCTGGGCACTACGAATAAATATATTGTCCTGCAAACCATCTACTGTGGTGTACAAACGGAATGTGGCACTTTCCAAGTTATCCGATAGGGCAAGTTTTATCAATCCGGCATTCGTACCCAACCATAAATCACCCTCTTTATCACTCCTGATACTGACAACCGCATCTCCTGGAAGATTCCATTTCGCATGTACCGGAAGAAAAGTATCGGTTGCTTCATCATACAGATTCAATCCACTGCCTCCTGTTCCTACCCAAATGCGTCCTTTGGCATCTGTGTAAAGACAATCGGCATACACACTGTTGAGCTTTCCATTCGTAGCAGAATAACATGAAACGGTATAACTCCCTTTTTCATCACAATGAAGCCGAAAAACTCCGTGTGTATTGGAAGCCACCCACATATCTCCGTCATTTCCTTCGGTCATATACATAGTCGGAACGTTTCTCATCTGGCTATTTCCTACTTGTAAAGTATCCAGCCGCACCGCTTCTCCATTCACTGTGCGCATTGAAACTCCATTACGCGTAGCAAACCAAAGGTTGTGCTTTGAGTCTTCATAGATATGAAAAACACAGGAACCTGCCAACCACGGCGCATCCTGAGCATAATAGTTCCTCACCCTCTGTGCCACAGGCGCCTTCTTATCTACCTCATAAACTCCTCCGTCATAAGCCGCAATCCAAATATGTCCCGTAACGGAATGTTGCATCATAGACATTACCGTAGAAATACCACGATAACGATCGAATTCAGGCATTTGGGTATAATAAGTGAATTTCCCGGTTTGACGGTTCTTCACCCCCAATCCATAAGTTCCTATTCCCAGCCAGAGCAATCCTTCATCATCCACCAAAATACTGCGAACAGAAGTAGTCTTCAGCATTCGTTTGACTTCCAACAACTGATCCCAATAGAAATCAGCTTTCCGAGTACTCACTTTGTTTACACCTCCACCAATCATACCTACCCACATCAGCCCCTGGCGATCACGCAAAAGGGAAGCCACTTCATCACTGGCTATAGAACTATCCGATTCACTGGGATAATAATTACTGAAAGTCTCAGCACCTGTGTAATTCCCTGTCAACGGAAGTACACTGAGCCCTTTACGGGTTCCTACCCATAAAGAATGAGTATTAAGATCTTCGGATAAAGCATAGATAATATCATCTGAGATACCGGCAAGGTTCTTTTCATCATACCTATAAGTAATCCAAGTGGTCTTATCCGGCTGGTAGGCATCTTTCAACAAAACCAAACCACCACGCCAAGTACCTACCCAAATATTCTTTTGACTGTCCTGAAATACATAATGAGCAGAGTTTTGCTCATTCAACCGCGGGTATCTGAAATATTTCCCGGTTTTCTTCTCATAACGATACAACCCTGCATCCCATGTTCCAATCCAAATATCTCCCCGGTCATCTTCAAACAGAGATTTGATGGCAGCCCTGGGCATCACATTCCCTGTATTTTCGCCACCATGGCATAAGAAATCATCTTTATCTTCCTGGTACTCATACACTCCCCAATCTGTTGCAAACAGAATACGTTCATCACTGGTTATCAGTACTTGAGGGATACTATTACCATTCATCTCCGGATGATCTATTTTCCGTATCGCACCCGTTTTCTTGTCCAAAACATTCAGACCACTGTAAGTACCAATCCAAAGACGGTGTTTTGCATCCTCTGCCACACAGAAAACATTATTATTGGTCAGCAAATCAGTGCGAAAAAGATTGGATTTATAAGTAGTAAGAGAATAACCATCATATTGGAAAAGTCCATTACGGGTAGATATCCAGATATATCCGTCGCGATCCTGATAGACAGATTGCACATCTTTACTAGGCAAACTGTTCAATATGGACGAAGACTTAAACACCAAAGTAGTTGGTTTAGGTGTTGTGATAGCCTGACATATCAAAGGGAAAAATATTCCAAAGCAAAATACAAAACTCCAGATTTTTTCTTTCATAGTAAGCATTACCTTCATGGTTTACTCCGTTTTAAATATAATTAATAACGCCCGACAAATATACGTAAATATATCTAAAAGTATCTTATCCATTGGTAATATTATATTCCAATAATTCTATATCGGGACGTACCCGGAATGTACTTGCTCCGTACCAAGTCCGTAGTTTCTCCGTACAGAGGTACTTCTGACCGAAGAACGTACGGAGCAAGTACGGTCCGGATACGGTTCGGGTAAGGAGCAGATAAGCTCAAAAAGACAATATTGACCTAAATTTCACCCTTTTTGGCACTAAAGTAGCCGTTTATATTGCAAAGAATACCTTTTCTTTGCAGAGAAAAATAAATAAGAATATTCTTACCATGTAATACACACGCAATGATGAAAATTGTATTCTCAAAAATGACCGGAGGATTATTACTATTTACTTTATTAGTTTCATTAAAAGTAAATGCCTCCTTGCCACAGGCTAAAAATGATTCCGTATTTCATTTAGTACAACCGGACTACAAGTTGAGCCCTCTCACCGGTATGACTCGCCAACATTGGCTTGACGCTGCAACCTATTTACTGGACGGAGCATTCAGTTACATCCGCACACCGGATGATCCGATGCACTTCCCGAAACAGCCGGGAAAGAGTTATCCAGCAGATGGAAAACCTAACAAAACGGAGAATTTGGAGGGACTTTGCCGCACCATGTTCGTAGCAATCCCGCTACTAAAAGAAAATCCGGATCTGGTACTGAATGGAATCAAAGTCGGAGATTATTACCGGCAACAGTTACGCAATATGAGTGATCCGTCTAAGTCCGGATATATTCAACACCTCAAAGGTGGGGCAAGCCAGACGCTTGTAGAATTCGGAGCACTTGCCCTGTCACTTACCGTAATGCCTGAGATTATCTGGGAACCATTGACACAAAAGGAGAAAGATGATCTTGCCGCATTAATGCTTAGTTATGGTAACGGACCTACAATCGGTTCTAACTGGCGCTTCTTCAATATATTCGTCATGTCTTTCTTCAAAGATCAGGGTTATGAAGTCAAAGACGGTTATATGGATGAATTGCTGCAAAAATCACTGGCACAATATCGTGGATATGGATGGTATAATGATAGTCCGGCCTATGATTATTATAGTATGTGGGCTTTTCAGATGTATGGTATGATTTGGGCGCATTACTACGGTGAGAAGTTCAATCCGGAAGCCGGACGACAGTTTGTCAGAAACTTCCGTGACCTGGTCCCTAACTATCCCTATATGTTTGCCGAAGATGGAAAAATGAATATGTATGGACGCAGTATTACGTACCGTATAGCTGCCGCTGTACCCTTCCCTCTGATGGGGTGGCTCAATGATCCGTCTATCAACTATGGCTGGATGCGCCGCATTGCCTCTTCCACCTTGCTCCAGTTCCTTGAAAATCCTGCATTAATGGAAGACCGGGTACCAACACTGGGATTTTATGGGGCTTTTGAGCCTGCCGTACAGATTTATAGTTGTCGTGGCAGCGTTTACTGGATGGGGAAAGCGTTCCTTGGATTATTATTGCCTGCTGATAATCCGTTCTGGACAGCTATTGAGAATAACGGAGCTTGGGAAAAAGAACTTCAATCCGGCAAAGTATACAATAAGTTTATGGAAGGTTCCAACACTTTAGTGACCAACTATCCCAATAGCGGCACCTCGGAAATACGTGCATGGTGCCACGAAACGGTTGCCAAAGACTGGCAGAAATTCCGTTCTACCGAGAATTATAACAAATTGTCTTATAACACTGCATTCCCCTGGATGGCAGACAGTCCAGATGGTAAAGTGTCCATGAACTATGCTGTACTGAATGACAAACAAGAATGGGAAGTGTTGCGCCTCTATACATTCAAAAAGTTTGAAGACGGAATTTACTACCGGGATGCAGAACTTGAAACAAACCCGGAAATCAGATTCCGCCTGGCAGATATTCCGCTTCCTAACGGTATTCTGCGTGTAGACAAAGTTTCCTTCCCACTTACGACAGAATTACGTTATGGACACTATTCATTACCGGAATTAGAAAGTCACATTGTTACAAAGGAACAAAAGGCCGGAGGATACACTGCCTACTGCATGGATAATGGTGCCTATCAAACAGCGCTTATCAATCTCCAAGGTTGGTCGGAAGTGGAATTTGTACAGACTGAAGGACTACATCCGGTAAGTAATAAATGTTCTGTAATCAATGCAGCCACAACTCATTCCGGTGATAAAGTCTTTATCACACTGCAATTATGGAAAAAGAGTGGCAAGTCATTTACTAAAAAGGAACTGACACCTGTAAAGTCCTTCAAACAGACCGGAGACACTATAACCATTTATTTCTCTGACGGGACGGTAAAGACGGTTTCTCTCTCCTGACATAAGTTTCGGAAGGAATAGTTATCTTTGCCGCCAAAGTAAGAGCTACGAAAGCTCTTCTACAGAAACAATATAATTATGGCAGGCATCTACATACATATCCCCTTCTGCAAGACACGTTGCATTTATTGCGATTTCTATTCCACTACACGTTCGGAATTGAAATCGCAATATATCCGTGCCCTTTGCCGGGAGTTGACGGAACGCAAGGAATATCTGAAAGGGGAAGCTGTTGAAACCATTTATTTCGGTGGAGGTACACCGTCACAGTTATCGGAGGAAGACTTTAAGGAGGTTTTCAAAACGATTGAACAGGTTTACGGAACGAGGGAAGCAACAGAAATAACTCTTGAAGCAAATCCCGATGACCTTACGGAAGAATATATCGGAATGTTGCACACTCTACCGTTCAACCGCATCAGCATGGGAATACAAACTTTTGATGATGCAACACTGCAATTATTGAACAGACGGCACAATGCCACACAAGCAATAGAAGCAGTAAAACACTGTCGACAAGCAGGTTTTCAAAATATCAGCATCGATTTAATTTATGGCTTGCCCGGAGAGACCGACCAACGCTGGACACAAGATTTACAGCAGGCTGTCAGTCTTGATGTAGAGCATATTTCAGCCTACCATCTGATTTACGAGGAAGGTACACCCCTTTACAAAATGCTGCAACAACACTCGGTATCTCAAGTGGATGAGGATAGTAGTCTGAACTTCTTCTCCACATTGATAGATACCCTTTCTGCCGCCGGATACGAGCATTATGAAATTTCCAACTTTTGCAAACCGGGAATGTATTCCCGACATAATACTTCTTATTGGCAAGGTATCCCTTATCTAGGATGCGGCCCGTCCGCACATTCCTTTGATGGAGGCTCGCGCGAATGGAACGTAGCCTCACTAAATCAGTATCTTTCATCAGTAGAACAAGGACAACGCCAACACGAAACAGAACAGCTGGACACACGAACCCGCTACAATGAATACATCATCACAGGTCTGCGCACAATGTGGGGAATATCCACTGAAGAGCTAAAAAAGAAGTTCGGCGACCGACTCTCGAAATATTGTTTGGAACAAGCCAGATCTTATCTGGAAAATGGGAAATTAGAGTTGCATAACGATCGGTTAAAGCTAACCAGGGACGGCATTTTCATCTCAGACGGTATCATGAGCGACCTCTTGGAAATAGAATAAAGAAATAAGATAGTAGACACAAAAAGCCGCTTCTTCACAGAAACGGCTTTCTTCTATAGGTCAACATAAAGTTAAACCTAATTCGTCAGAGAGAATTCTAATTATCTGCTTTTATTTTCTTTATTGATAAGTCTTTAAATATATCATAATAACCAAGATTATTATTGTTACCAAACGTTGGAGATTTTGAAGCAAAGACGTAAACTCCTATGGCATCGATAAAGCTCTTAATAGTCCCTGTTTCTCCTGTAAAGGATAATCCCTTTTTATCCTTGAAAGGGAAGAAAGGCATTAATTCTTCATCGTCCACATCAAGCTCAGCTATAGCCGGATAGGACAACGATGTGTCTGCATGTACATAGCCCGCTTCACTTCTCACTATGGTATAAAGGTACCATTTTTGTGATTCTATAAATCCAAGATATTGTCCGTTAAGGGCACTCAACTGGTAGGTTTCACTATCGAACTTCAGAGGCAATACAACTCCTCTTATAGAACTCAAACCGTTTGCATAGAAAACAGTTTCATCTTCTTCATCTTGCAAGAGTTCTATTTTCACGGTTTCACTTACCCAATCATCCCCTTCACCAAAAGTAGAATAAGTAGCTTCATAAGTGCCTGCAATATCATTCACCCCAAACTGAACAAAAGTTATTTCTTTGGTTCCTTTTTGGCTCTTGAATATTACGGTTCCTTTACGGGCATTCCCGGTCGTATTCTCAGCTAAAGTAAAATTATAACCTTCTTTTACTTTCTCACCGGTTATCCAAACCGGCATATCTACAGTATAGTCATAATCACTCTTCACAGGGATCGTTATAGTACTTTCTTCGTCAGACAGTCCGTAAAGATCATCTCCGTTCACATACCATACTCCACCGGCTTGTGATACAGGTACACGCACTTTGCCATCTAAAGCATTCGATATTTCAACAACGGCATTTCGGCCTACAAGACCTGTATAAGTAGGAACCGCCACTGTCACGACATTACCGTTAACAGTAACCGTACACCAATCCTGATTGCTTACCGCCGTAATGGCAGAAGTGCTTTGTACCTCTATAGTGCCGGTAGTTGCAATGGCAGTGAAAGATACATCAGACTTTATCACCTGTAAGGATGCAACAGCAGATGAATCGTCATCATCCGAGCAGGATGTTACCAAGAACAGACATCCTATCAGCATCCATAAAATATTTATTTTTTTCATACGCTAAACAGTTTATTTTTTAGTTTTTAAAAGTTTCCGAACCGAAGCCTTAATAATTGTATCAGAGAGATAAATAAAAAAAGTAACTCCCAATGCAATACACAACGATTCTCCAAAAGAATGTTTACTATCAAAGAATATCAGTAACAAAATAATAAGTGCCGCCACTATAATATATTTCAGTATTTGCTTCAAGACCGAAATTTCATCAGACTCCTTAGCAATCACCAAATTTGCCGGTGAATAACACAACAAATCTATTAATACAACCATCAACAATGCTTGTGGGAATGAATATCCGTCCTCTCCATACATAAAGAAGGGTATTCCAACTAAAAGCACTATGATAGAAACTGCTATATTCAAGATGGCTTTTCGGCTCATAAAGCAACTTTTCCTTGATCCGACCATATCGAAACCAGTAATGCACAAGCAGAAGCTTGCAAAGCTTTTCCGGCTATGATCATTCCTATTGCAGTCCACCCACTAGGTCCCGCAGCAGCAAGTGCTGCTCCAGTCCCACTAAACCACAAATGTAATCCTGCAACTGCTCCTCCCGCAACGTCCGATTTCCAAATTTTAGATCGTACCTCATCAGTCATATTATAATTATACACTTCAAACTTCTGTCCCCATTTCCGCACATTATCATTCCAATATTGAAAAGAATATTTTCCAACAGACATTGCAGGTAACAAAATCATTTTATCTTCATCTGTTATAAATTGCTGATTGGCTAGGGCTACAAGAAGATCTAACTGATTTTGCAAATCAATATCATTCTCATATTGAGAATCTAGAATTCTCTGAAAATGAGAAAGGAAATTATTAGCCTCTTTAGAAAGAACTTCACTAGTATTATCTACTTCTAAGGAAGAATTATCTATAGCTACAATATCACTCAACAATTTACTCTTCCCACCATATTGTTTGAAAGCAGATTGTACACCAGCCCCTTGGTTCATAATCAACTGGTCTATATACTGAGCACTCAATTCATTAATTTGCCTATATAATACAACATCTATTTCATGAACTTTCGAAGTTACCAAGCTCCTGCTTATAGTCTGACCAACCTCCAGATTTGCCAAAATATAATCAAGTCCTGCATTGTGTATCTCACCTATCTCAGTAAAATCAATCACATCCACAAATGTTTTCGATTCCTCCCTCTCGTCATTGCAAGAAATAAGTACAATAATAAACGAGAATATTATACTTGAAAAAACACACTTTCTCATGATAGTACATATTATTGTTATATATTTCAATCTATAATTATAATAATTTACCTATTCCTTTGTTAGTTTAAACCAAACTTTATTATCAACTGTACTAACCAATTTAGCTGTAGTAGGTGCTTGGTCATCATCAAATTCTACAGTATAAGGGCTGTGTGCATCGATATATTCAATAACAGGATCGAGGTATGCATAAAAATCATAGTTTATACCTGGAGCAGTTGATTGAAGAGATATTTTTTTGGCAGCCTCATCTATAATAGATATTTTATATCCAAAAGCCACACTCCAATCCATAAATCCAGATGACAACCATCCCATACAGAATGGATTTGTATCATTTCCCGGATAAGCAGGATTTGCTCCAATAAACCAACGAATAAACCTTTCATATTGAGTGGCATAATTTATTGCGTCAGCAGTACTCAGAACTTTAATCAATTCATCATTCATTTCTCCGGTTCCTTCCTCCAAATCATAGGTCAAATACCATTGGCTAGTTGTCCCGCAGAACTGTTCCAAAACTGTAGGATAAGGGAAAGAAACATCTGCATCCGTAGCTTTTATGGCCCCCGTAGCGTCATCATAGACTAAGCGTTGAAAAGTAATTCCATTTATAGTAAGCGGTTCATAAAGATTTATTCCATCCGGAGTATAGATATAGGCCATATCTATATTTTCTAATGAACTGTCTTCTTTTATATCGGTATAAGAAAGTAGTTTACCTACCATGCTGATAGCATACTCTTTTCCACCTACTATCATCTTCATGCGAGGTACGGCTGCCATTTTTTCCTGCATATCCAGTACCTTTTGCATATAACTACCAGCACTCTCAGTCAGTTTAGTCATCACCATCTTATTGCCATATTTCTTTCCTTTCAGCACAATGCGATCTTCGCTCACTTCCATAAACACAAATTCATAGTCGCTGGCATATCCGTCGACATCACTCGACCCTCTTGGCTCCGAAAAGAAATGAAACAGTAAATTGTAAGTGTCGAAAGTCAGGATTGCACTTTGTTCGGATATAACCCGGTAATATGAAGTCACTACCGTGCCAGCCGGCCATTTACCACCGTCGCTGGAACTTAAAGATAATTCCGAAGCCATATCAACCTTGCCATTATCGAACTTTGCAGTATATGTATATCCACCCATCGAACGATCGCTCGGATAGAACTCCATCACCCATCCCTGCGGATCATCTTGAAGAATAGCCTTATATTTGGCTAAAGCTTCATTCATTCTTTCGGCTGCCGATTTATCGAACAGATCCTCTTCTTCACTTACACATGAGTTAAAGCACAATCCGACGAGCAGCAATAATAGAGTATAATATATTTTTTTCATCATTTCTCATATTTATTTAAGTGTTTCCAAATCAAGCTCTCCGCTCACAACATCACCCATACGGCGCTGAACGACATTACGAAGTTCATCCATATCAATATTCCACGCAGTTTGCATGTAATTCTTCACAATTGATAGTTTCTGATTAATGATATCAGCACCTTTAGTTCCGGCAGCTTCCATCTGTTTAGCCCAGTATTCAGCCGTATTTGTTACATAAATAGAAGTTACTTCCGCTATATCTTCACGAGGCTCACTCATTGCATAAGGAGAAATAAAGCCATTTGCCAAAGCGTCTTTTTCAGTCTCCTGATACCAGTCGCCACTGACATAAAGTCCTTCGGAAATTCTATCATAATCAGGGTCATAACTCTTCGTCTGATGAAGTATATGTGCAAACTCATGGTGCATGGTCTTAAAGTAATACTCGTTCAGGAACGCTTCATTAATCTGCAAATTATTTACCAGATATAGAGTTACCTTCAATCCCCCTTCCGCCGTGCCAAGTACCATCGTACCATTATCTTCATAAGCAGCCGATCCAACCAGATGAAGAACTTTAGGAACATACTGGCGTGTAAAGTCAATACCTACAACCTCATCATAAGCTTCGAGCCACGCATATTTCACGATATGTGATAAAGCCACCGCTTTATCATAATCAGCAGGAGCCAATGTGTAATCGTGATTAGATTCGATATCCTCCATATGATATTTCAACGCAATATTATAAGGTGTTGTATAGTTTGCAAGTATCCACTTATCAAAATCATTCAGTTCGCTTGTCGGCTGATCCTCAAAGATACTCTTTGAGTCCAGATCATCTTCGCCACACCCCGTAAGGTTCAGTAACGAAATAGCTATACCCAATATAAATAAATATTTTTTCATAATTTATCTTTTAAGAATTTTACTGGTTAATTACGAGGATTGGCTTCCAACCCTGCTGTTATCACGCTTTGAGGCAATTGAATGGCCCGACGGGGATCATCCACTTTCATCTCATCATTCACCGTTATTTCATTATTGTATACCGTACGACGATAAATTTCCAAACCATACCTCTTTATATCAAACCAACGCAAACCTTCATGCAAAGTCAATATACGGCGTACATGCAAAATTGCATGGATGAAGTTTTCTTGTGTGCCCGATTCTACCGTAAAATCAGGATGCAGCACCTTTTTAGGAGTAGGAGCTTTCGGAGTATAAAACTTCATACCCGTACCGGTTGTTTCCGAATATTCTCCATACAATGCATTGACGGACTCTACAGTTACAGTATTCGTAGATTTTGTGAAAACATGTATCCAGGTATCCAGATCAGCTGCCGCCTTCGTATATTCTCCTTTCATTGTATAAGCTTCAGCACGGTTCAAAATAACCTCATCGGTTGTCAGAGCCGGGAACATCACATGAACTTGACCAATATCATTCACAGGATCCGTTATTTCAAAATATTCCGCAATCTTTCCCATTATTACTTTGGGCATTCCCTGATAAGAAGGTATTCTGAAATAAAGCATGGAATAACTGCCCCAAATGGAATTGGTCTTACAGGTCTCCTTATTGGCAATCATATCATTATGACTAAATTTCTCTCCCAATCCATAAGGACCGTGAATTCTTCCCCATGAAGAATTAGTCGAGTATAAAAGCAAATTAGCCTTCTCGCTTACATTGATAAACGCAGTGGCACGAATAGAGTTATTAGGACTCAGTGCTCCTACAGTAGCCCAATCACGCAGCATTGCGGTAGGATTTTCTGTCAGGACTACTGTGGCATACTGGATAGCTTTGTCATAGTTTGATTTGTCATCCTTCACATAGTAAAGATAGAAACGTGCCGCAAAAGCATAACCGGCTTTCTTATTAAAATGATACTTAGGGACAGTATAAATCGCATCATTCAACAAAGGCAATCCGGCCTCTATATCAGCTGCTATTTTTTCATAAACCTCTGCTACAGTTCCACGAGTATATTCAGGAGATACTGTGGTTTCCAAATGGGTCATATACGGAATACCTAAATCCTTGGTACTGGTCTTTGGGCTATATGCTTTACTAAAAATATTGACCAGTACAAAGTGGTTGTATGCACGGCACATCAATGCTTCTCCTCTCTGAGGATCCAACGAAGCCGGATTCCCCTTTTCATTAATAGCATCCAAAGCTGCATTGGCAGAAGCAATTGCCTTATAGCAATCATTCCACAGATTATATGGGCTGTCACTATCTTTATCTGTTACATCCTTCCACAGAGCGGCTTCTTCCTGAAGCTTATTGTACGCAGTCCAGGTCCCACCATTGTCATCCGTATTATCAGATGCCATTTCAGCCAACAATGCATAATTCGTCTCCGGATAAGCAGATACTAAAAGGTTGGTTATTTTAGCCTCTGTATCCAGCTCTGTACGATTATCCGGCATTTCATCCAAGAAGTCGTCACAGGATGACAATGCTACTGTCATCGCCAATGCCATAAATCTGTCTCTTATACACATCTGACGC
>ERZ1027221.624-NODE-624-length-23138-cov-8.978989_pt1 | contig 23138 bp, 20 predicted proteins | sample MGYA00519267_ERZ1027221 | MGnify/ENA primary metagenome ERZ1027221 (study PRJEB26926, sample SAMN06164533) | human gut metagenome | biome: ENVO:00009003; feature: ENVO:2100002; material: ENVO:00002003 | host: Homo sapiens | place: USA | collected 2012 ...
TGAGTGTACCATAAATGCCTTTTTATTTTTCTAACTTAATTTTACAATTCGCGTTTTCTAAAAGGGAGTATGCTAAAATAAGAGGGTATATAGCAACTTTAAATAAGAGATAGGAGTGTATCTTTTTGGGTGCAGAATTAAATCAGAAGTTATTTAGTGCGGCAGATAATCTCCGTAGCAAAATGGATGCGTCAGAATATAAAAATTATTTATTGGGGCTGATTTTCTATAAATATTTATCCGACCGTTTGCTGGAACAAGTGGTTCTTTTAGCAGATGAATCCTTAGAGGAATATGATACGGTAAGCAAACAAACGATGTTGTATCGTGAATTACTTTCAGATGAAGAATCAAAAGAAGACCTGATTGCCACAATCGTTGATATTTTGGGGTATGCGATTGCACCAGAGTATCTTTTCAACGTCTTAGCGGATCAAGCAAAACAAGCAACGTTCCAATTGAACGATCTAAACAAAGCCTTTGTGCAATTGGCATCTACCTACAATCAATTTAATGGGTTATTTGATGATGTGGATCTCCAATCAAAAAAACTAGGAACAGATGAGCAACAACGAAACGTGACGATTACCGAAGTCATTAAGAAATTGAATGACGTGGAAGTTTTAGGTCACGATGGGGACGTGATCGGGGATGCGTATGAATTTCTGATCAGTCAATTTGCTTCAGAAGCAGGGAAGAAAGCCGGAGAATTTTACACGCCTCATATGGTTTCTGATATGATGGCACAAATTGTGACGTTGGGCCAAAAAGAACGTCGGTTCTTTAGTGTTTTTGATCCAACGATGGGTTCAGGTTCATTGATGTTAAACGTACGTAACTACTTAACTCACCAAGATAACGTTAAATATCATGGGCAAGAATTAAATACAACGACATACAATCTAGCAAAAATGAACTTGATTTTACATGGTGTCGACACCGAAGAAATGAATCTCCGCAATGGGGATACGTTGAATAAGGACTGGCCAACAGATGAACCTTACACATTTGATGCAGTAGTGATGAATCCACCTTATTCGGCTAACTGGTCAGCAGATACGACTTTCTTAGATGATTCTCGGTTTAATCGTTATGGGAAATTAGCGCCAAAATCCAAAGCAGATTTTGCGTTTCTTCTTCATGGGTTCTATCATTTGAAGGAAACAGGGACCATGGCCATCGTCTTACCACACGGAGTTTTATTCCGTGGCGCTGCAGAAGGGGTCATCCGTCAAAAATTACTAGAAGATGGCAGTATTTATGCTGTGATCGGTATGCCTGCGAACTTGTTCTTTGGTACATCGATTCCAACGACGGTGATTGTGTTGAAGAAGAATCGTCAAACTCGAGATGTATTATTCATTGATGCTAGTCGTGAATTTGTTAAAGGGAAAAATCAAAATAAACTATCGGAAGAAAACATTCAAAAAATCCTCGAAACCTACGCTGAAAGAAAAGATGTCGAGAAATACGCTCATTTGGCAACATTTGATGAAATCAAAGAAAATGACTATAACTTAAATATCCCACGCTATGTAGATACTTTCGAAGAAGAAGAACCAATTGATATGGTTCATGTCGGAAATGACATCAAGAAGATACGACAAGAACAGCAAGTGCTAGAAAAAGAACTTTTAGAAGCTATCTCTTCCCTGCAAACAACACCTGAAAATGAAGCGTGGTTACAAGGTGCGCTGGAGGTGTTTAAGCATGAGTAATGATACACAACCAGAAATTCGTTTCCCAGGATTTACGGAAGCTTGGAAACAGCGTAAGTTGGGGGAAGTATCTAAGATAGGTGACATTGACCATCGAATGCCACCATCAGTAGATGATGGTATCCCATATCTTATGACTGGAGACTTCATTGAGGAAAATGAATTAAATTTTGAAAATACAAAGTTAGTCAGTGAAGATGATTATCTTCAACTTTCAAAAAAAATAAGGCCTGAATATGGAGATATTTTATTTGCTCGATACGCATCTGTGGGTGCCGTTCGCTATGTATCAACACATAGAAAGTTTTTAATTTCATATTCGTGCGCGATCATAAAACCTTTTTCGGATATTGATGGACAATTTCTATATCCAACATTGAAAACACAAAAGATGCAACAGAAAATCGAATTTGAAATTAATCCGAATTCTCAAAAGAATATTGGCATTGACTCGTTGAAAAAATTACCGCTATTTATCCCTAAAATGGATGAACAACAAAAAATCGGCACCTTCTTCAAACAACTAGATGACACTATCGCTCTTCATCAACGTAAGTTAGATTTGCTGAAGGAAACGAAAAAAGGATTCTTACAAAAAATGTTCCCTAAAAACGGAGAAAAAGTGCCAGAAGTTCGTTTTCCAGGATTTACGGAAGATTGGGAACAGCGTAAGTTAAATGATTTTATCTCTGGTGATATTTCTGATGGAGACTGGATTGAGAAAGAACATATTAAGGACGAAGGCAAATATAGAATTATTCAAACAGGAAACATCGGAAATGGTGTCTATATAGATAAAGAAAAAAGTGCTAAATATATGGACCAAAATAGTTTTGATATATTGAAAGCTAATGAAATTTTTCCTGGTGATTTATTAGTATCTCGCTTAGCAGAACCCGCTGGCAGAACGGTAATTCTTCCGAATATAGAAGACAGAATGGTCACGGCTGTAGATGTAACTATCCTGAGACAAAATGAAAATTTTGATGCTTATTTCTTATTATCACAAATGAACACTTCTAAAATATTGAATAAAGTATCTAAGAATGTCAGTGGAACTTCTCATAAAAGAATTAGTAGAAAAAATTTAGAAAAGGTAACTATTGATTCAACGTCAATAGAAGAACAAAATAAAATCGGCGCTTTTTTCAAACAACTCGACGACACTATCGCTCTTCATCAACGTAAGTTGGATTTACTAAAAGAAACGAAAAAAGGCTTCTTACAAAAGATGTTTGTCTAGGAGGGAAGAAGAATGAAAATTAGTCACCGTGAGGAAGCGGAAGTCGAAGAACAGTTGATTCGTGTACTGGGGGAAGGACATAATCAGTGGACGTATCGTCCCGATCTAAAATCAGAAGAAGACCTTTGGGTAAATTTACGTCAAAAAATCATCTCAAATAATCAAGCAGAACTGAATGATTTTCCTTTGACCGATAAAGAATTTGAAACGATCAAAACGGAATTATTGCTACGAACGAAAACCCCCTTTGATGCTGCGAAATGGTTAAAAGGTGAAAATGGAATGGCTCGGATCACGATTGAACGGGAAGATCCGCAATTGGGTTCTGTCTCGCTCATTCTTTATTCCAATCAAGACATTGGTGGAGGAATCTCTACTTATGAAGTGGTCCATCAAATTGCAAAACGTGGAAGTAACATAGAAGCACGGGATCGACGTTTTGATGTTACCTTATTAATCAATGGATTACCGATTGTCCAAATCGAGTTGAAACAAGTAACCGCAAAAGATGGCGTCTATCAGGCGTTTAACCAAATCAAAAAGTATGCAGAAGAAGGCATGTTTCGGAACAATATCTTTTCGACCTTGCAGTTGTTTGTGGTTTCCAATGAACAAACGACCCGGTATTTTGCAAATGCCTTACCGAAAGACTTGCACCCTAAGTTTTTATTTAGTTGGCGAACGAAAGACAATGAAAAAGTAGAAAACTTATATGAGTTTTGTAAACAAGTGCTAAATATCCCGGATGCCCATCGCTTGATTGCGGATTATACGATTGTCAGCGAAGATCAAGACAACAAAACCCTCATGGTGTTACATCCTTATCAAGTTCATGCGATTCAAGCCTTGTTTATTGCTGCAAATAAACATCAATCAGGGTATGTGTGGCATGCGACAGGTTCAGGAAAGACGTTGACTAGTTTTGTATCTACTAAGCTTTTAGCACGAAAATCGGGGATCGATCGAACGATCATGTTAGTGGACCGCAAAGATTTAGATAATCAAACCACCACAGAGTTTACGAAATTTGCTTCGGAATTTAATACTGGGATTTCTTCTGGGAACGCCAAAGCAAATAGCTTGATCGTTGGAACAGGAAGTGCCAAAGAGTTAAGTGAAACTCTGTTGGCAGATGCCAATGCGAATGTTGTGATTATTACAACCCGTCAAAAGCTAGATGCGGCGTTGAAATATGCAAAGAAACAAGAGGAGAAAAAAGGAACCAGTCGCTTCCAAAAATTAATGGGGCAACATATCGTGTTTATAGTCGATGAGTGTCATCGAGCGTTAAGTGCTGAAAATATGGAAGAAATCAAAAAAATGTTTCCGAAATCCACTTGGTTTGGCTTTACAGGCACACCGATTTTCCCTGAGAATCGGAAACAAGCCAAAGGACAATTGGCACGTACGACCCATGATCAGTATGGAGAGGTCTTGCACACCTATACCATCAAGAATGCGCTAGAAGATGGCTCTGTCTTAGGATTTCAAGTAGAGCATGAAAACACCGTGGAGCCGACTTCATTAGAGAATAAAATCTATCGGAAATTAAAAGAAGTAGAAACATATGCAGAGTATTCATCGGAACAAATCAATCGTATGATCGATCAAATGGAGCCTGTCAAAAAAGAAAGTTATTTGGACTCTGCTGTTTTTGAAGCAGATGAACATATCCAAAAAGTCATTCATAAAATGTTCCGTCCAGATAATGCCTATACAAAATTTGATTTTCGAAATGGCCGTCCAACGAAATCTGCAATCTTAACCACGAGTTCCATTGACATGGCCAAAAAGTATTATCGGGCCATCAAAGAGATGACGAAAGAGCCTGGTTGGTTAACAAAAGAGTTTCCTAATAAGCCCATTCGTGAAGGAAGAACGATGGAGGATCCTGATTTTCCACGAATCGCTATTACCTATTCATTAGAAGAAAATAACCAAGATTCAAGTGCCCAACAAGAAGAAATGCAAAAAATTATTGAGGAATATAATCAGTATTTTGATACTGCCTGGTCATTAGCCGACATTGAACGTTATAACGGAGACATCAATAATCGTTTGGCACGAAAAAGAGCGGAATTCAAACAATTTGGTAAACAAATCGATTTAGTAATTGTAGTGGATCGTCTATTAACAGGTTTTGACGCCCCTACGATTCAAACCCTATTTGTGGATCGTAATCTAGAGTATGCAGGATTGATCCAAGCTTTTTCACGTACGAATCGTACGTATCCTGATAAGAAAAAAGGATTGATTGTGACGTTTCGTAAGCCAGCCACAATGGAGAAGAATGTCGAGGATGCGACAAAACTGTATTCAGAAGCTAAAGAAGAATCGGGATTGATTTATCCAAGTTACCAAGAATCCAAAAAAAGATTCAAGCAAGCATATCGTAAGTTAAAAGAGGTTTCATCCATGGAATCCATTGATGAACATACGCCTCTTGAAACTCGTATCGAATATGTCAAAGCATTCCAAGAATTGAATCGTGCGTATGAATCGTTAGTGACTTATGATGATTACAATGATGACATGGTGCAATCTCCAACTTTGAACAATCAAATTCAACTTTTGGAAGAACAAATTGGCGTGTACGAGACCGTGAAGGGTTCATTAATAGAGGAAGAACCAGAAAAAGAAGGAGAAGATTTTTCAACGATCGAATTTTATAGTGAAAATACCACGAAGTTGTATGATATTGATTCAACTTATATTGATCAATTACTAGGAACTTATGCTGCGAATAGTTCAGATGCACGAGAAGAAATTGAAAAAGCTTTGGCTAAATTGAATAAAACAGAAGGAGTCAAAGAAGTTTACCGACAAATTTTAAATGCATTTGATGTGGGGACTTTAGATGGTAATGAAGATATCTTTGTCATTAAACGTCGCTATTTTACACAAGCAAGTGATGATTTGATTCATGCCTTTTCCAATGAGTGGTTTGTTTCTGAGAAAGAATTACATGCTTCTAATCTGCAATATCTACCAGGTGAAGATCCAATTCCTAATATGAAAGTAATTATCAACAGTAAGGATTACGAAGGATATAAAGCCAAACATCCAGAAGCCAAGCCATTTAAATACCCACAAGAAATGAAGCGAGCCTGGCGTAAAATGTTAGATGATGAGTTGATTCCACTTGAGAATGAATTGAGGTAAACGAGAAAATTGAAGAAATTGTATGATAAACATGTTAATAAATGATGCTCGAAATAAAATTTGGTTTTATTTTTACATTGATACGGTAAATAGAATTTGAAAGTAGAAGAAAATATGAACAACAATGAAACAAAAAAAACATATGAACTAAGAATAACTGCTGATGAGATTAAATCAACAGACCCAACATTTACTATGAAGAATCTAAGCTTAGGGGATAATTATCAACCAAAAGATGCTTACTTCCGTACGGCAGAAGGCGAAATAACTAGAAGAAACTACGGTAAAAATGAACGGAAAATTTCAAATCAAACATTACCGCGATTAGCTATTCAAATGTTTGAACGATCGATTGTTTCTCTACCAGAAAGCGAAAGAGCAACATTTCCTGTGTGTCGATATCACTCAGGAGATGAGATAATACGAGGGATTTTTCCAGATGTTGACAGTTTCAAAAAAAAAAGGAAGTCCATTGAATTTTTGATTTATAAATATAATGAAGACAAGCAGATAGTCATCTATTGTTGGAGTATTTTTTCAACTTTATTATTTGTACAAGAATGTTTGAAACGTTTTGGAACATCTGGGGATGAATTTATTCTTGTCTATAAAGGGAAAGAGAAAAAGGAAATACGAGTAGGAGAGACTCAGACTATGACCAATCATTTGCTGAAATCATATGTTTCACATTTACTCAAATCTAAAAACCTTATTCTACGTGGCGCTCCTGGAACAGGGAAAACATTCCTTGCAAATGAAATGGCAGCTGATGTCGTTTCAAATGGAAGAACTACACAAATCAATGAATTGAGCGAAGATGAAAAGAGCCGAATTGGATTTGTCCAGTTTCATCCTAGCTATGATTATACTGATTTTGTCGAAGGTTTACGTCCAACTACATCCGATGATGGCGTTGTTAGTTTCACCTTGAAAGATGGAAGCTTTAAGAGCTTTGTTGAAAAAGCAAAGAAGACAAAGAAAGTAAATGGACAAGATAATTTTGAAGAAGCTTGGGCTAAATTTTTTGATGCGGTAACGGAAGCTAGTATAGAGGGAGAAGGCTACAACAAACTTAAAACATTGACAGGTAAACCAGTACGCAATCTTCTAGCTTATGAAAGAAATGAAATTCAAGGTGTTTATCCTGCTAAAACCAATACTTATCTAAACCACGACCAAATTTATAATGTCTATCGTGGATTAACTGGTACGCCAAAAGGTGGATTTGATGCTTATCGAAAAGCGATTGTAAAACACTTAAAAGAAGAATTCGGCTTAAAAAACTATACGGCATCAACGGTAGATTCTACGAATAACCAAAACTATGTGTTTATCATTGATGAAATTAATCGGGGCGAAATTTCCAAAATTTTTGGCGAATTATTTTTCTCAATTGATCCAGGGTATCGCGGGCATAAAGAAGGTGTTTATACACAATATGCGAACCTCCATGAAAATCCAGAAGAAAAATTCTATATTCCTAATAATGTTTATATTATTGGGACGATGAACGACATTGACCGTTCTGTTGATACTTTTGATTTTGCTATGCGCCGGCGATTTACTTTCTTAGAAATAAAGGCAGAAGATTCAGCACAAAATATGCTGACTCAAGAGAAAACAAAAGAACTTATGACGCGTTTAAATGAGGCGATCGTTGCCAAAGAAAAAGGTGGATTGTCAACTGATTACCAAATTGGTGCTAGTTACTTTTTAAGTATCGATAATGGTGAGGAGACAATGGAACAATTATGGGATACTAAGTTATATCCATTATTGAAAGACTATTTTCGTGGTGAACATAAGGCGAAAGAAAAATTAGAAATACTAGAAAAGGTATACTCTAATGACGGTGATTTAGATGAAGCTGAAACCTCTACACGATAATCAAGAAATCAATGACTCAGTTGTGCAACATCCAATCATTACGAACTTAGTTAATCGTGACTTAAGTAGTTTAGAGAAAGAAAATTTTATTATCTTTCCGCAACAGTTAAATCAATCCAAGGATCTAAGTGAAGATAACTTGATACTTCAATCAAGAAATGGAAAAATTTGGACTTGTAATGTCGTAGGTATCCTTAGCGATTCAACAGATGAATTAAGAATTCATTCTAGATTCGCTAATCAAATGAAGCATGAAGATTTCTTTTTACGTTATATGCTTCAGCGTGTTTTGAATTACAACGTGATTAATGATCATTTTAGTGCATCTAAAAAGATGACATACTACGATTTGTTGGTATTTCTCTTTCCTTATTATATGAATGAAGCAATGCGTAAAGGGATATACAAAGAATATGTCAAACGAGAATACAATAATGCCAATATCAAGGGAGCTGTTGATGTTGCAAAACACATCCGTTCGAATGTTCCTTTCGTTGGAAAAGTTGCTTATCGAACACGAGAGTTTAACTATAATAATCACCTAACCCAGCTTATTCGTCATACTATTGAAAAAATCCAAAATGAGTACGATTTCTTACTTAGTGGAGATGAGGATACGAAAGAAAACGTGGCTCTAATCAAACAAACAACACCTGGTTATGCTAGATTAAATCAATTTAATATCCTTCAAGAGAATATCCTTCATCCAGTCAAACATAGTTATTACGAGGAGTATTCGGCTCTTCAACAAATCTGCATCCAAATTTTATCGGAAGAAAAATCAGGATTTGGAAGTGATAAAAATCAAATACATGGAATCATTATCGATGTGTCTTGGCTATGGGAAGAATACATTGGGAAAGTCACTGGTTGGAAACATTATGGCAGAGATAAAGGGTTAGCAACAATGCATTTATTTCAAGAGCCCAACCGGTTCCCACGATATCCAGATTTTACATTTAATAATATACCAATTGATACAAAATACAAAAAACATCTTGATACTAGAAATGACTATAATCAGTTAGTCACATATATTCATATAATGAATTTAGACCAAGCAGATACAATGAAAGGCGGCTTTCTGCAACCTACTTCCGATCCCCTTCCTGCAAATCATGGGTATAAAAAAATAGGCATATTAAGCGGGCTAGGAGGAGAAATATTCACATATCATTTTTTCATTCCGCAAGCTGCGTCAAGTTATTTGGAATTTGTAGAACAGATGAGAGAGGTAGAAGCAGCACTACAAACTACTTTTCAATAAGTAGGAATTATAGAAATTTTACTCAAAAAATCTTCATTCAACAATCTGACTAAATAAGTTGAGAAAACAGAATATACTTCAATATCCAGTGATTTATAAATATCATTCACTCATGATACCCAGCTCCGTATCATAAATGAGGATTTTTTTGACAGTACAATGTTATTGTAATGAGAGATGAGTAATAATGAAATAACACAAAATTAAAAATGCCCTTTGTACCCGTAGTGTTTCAGTAACAGAAAAAATCATTCAAAAAATGGATTTATTGAAAGTCTACAAGAACAAGACTACTGATGAATTCCGCCTAGAATCTAACCTATTCTTTATTTCAAATCAATAAATCATCATTTCGTTAATTTTTTCCCCACGAACGTGGGACAAAAGTAAGAAACACTTTTGACTCATTCTTTAAAAAAGAATAAACGGTGGGAGCAGAAGCAACTCCTTCTTATTTCTCGGATTTAAACGCTTCTGTCCGATCCTCTTTAATAGTTTGGATTTTTAGAAAGTTTATCTTTTATTTCTATTTTAGAGATGTTAAAATGATGGTTAAACTATATAGGGGTGATTATTTGTTAGATAAGTTTTTGGATATGTCTTTAGTTCAACGAATTAGTTGCGGTATCATAGTTGGTATTATAGTTGGTATTTTTTTACCCTCATGGACGTTTATCACCATATTGGGGACTGTATTTGTCAGTTGCTTAAAAGCCATTGCTCCTCTCTTGGTATTTTTTCTGACGGCAGCTTCGATTGCAAAACATAAAGTTGGGAATGAAACCTATGTCAAACCTATTTTATTTTTATACTTAGGTGGAACGTTCCTCTCTGCGTTAGTTGCAGTAGTCGTTAGTTCGATTTTTACGATCCCAATCACTTTGCAAGAACAGGTCTCTGAAAAGGCGCCACAAAATATCGGCAGTGTCTTATCTACGATGTTGACTAACGTGACACAAAACCCGATCCAAGCAATCATTGAATCAAATTATTTAGGCGTTTTGTTCTGGGCCGTCTTGTTAGGGCTGGCTTTGCGTAGTCGTACGGAAACAACTAAAGAAGTCGTGGATCAAGTTTCTGTAGCCTTGTCACACGTAGTGCAGCTGATCATTGCGTTTGCACCGATCGGTATCCTAGGATTAGTTTATCAATCGATCTCAACGACAGGGTTGTCTGGCTTAGCAGAATATCTTCAACTAGTTCTGGTATTAGTAGGAACCATGTTATTTGTCGCTTTAGTTGTTTATCCGCTCCTGACTTTCTTATTTATCAAAGAAAATCCCTATCCATTGATTTTCTTTTGCTTAAAAGAAAGTGCGGTTCCCGCCTTCTTTACACGTAGTTCAGCAGCCAACATTCCTATCAATATGATGTTAGCCGAACGATTGAAATTAACGAAGGAATCCTATGCGATCTCGATTCCGTTGGGAGCGACCATCAATATGGGGGGCGCTGCTGTAACGATTACCGTGATGACATTGACGACGGTACAAACATTAGGGATCGAAGCGTCCTTTGCTTCAAAATTGATCCTTAGTCTGTTGGCAGCCATTGCTGCTTGTGGAGCTTCAGGCGTTGCGGGAGGTTCGTTGCTATTGATTCCTTTGGCTTGCAGCTTGTTTGGTATTTCGAATGAGATTGCGATGCAAGTTGTAGGGATAGGATTTATTATCGGTGTGATCCAAGATTCGGTAGAAACAGCTTTGAACTCTTCTAGTGATCTGTTATTCACAGCGATTGGGGAATTAAGCGCGCGGAAACATAACGGAGAAGCAATCTCCTTAAAAGATTCCTTAAGTGAATCAAACTGATTGCGAATGGGTGATCATTTTTCGATGATTGGTTTTCTGAAGTGATGATTGACCGAAAATAAAAAGCTTTTATCCTAACTTCAAGTATAGGATAAAGGTTTTTTTATTTTGAATTTATGTAGAATCAAAATGAGCGTGGGATAAAAGTAAGAAACACTTTTGTCTCATTCTTTAAAAATGAATAAACGGCGGGGGTAGAAGCAACTCCTTCTTAAATAAGCCGAAATTCACAAAAATTTGAAAAATAATTTTCGTGAATTTCGGCTTATTTCTCAGAGTGAAGCACTTCTGCCCCAGCCTTATTTTGGTTCGTTTTTTCTTTTATAGGGAAGAAAAAACGAACTGTTTTTTTTTGAGAGAAGGCTATTTTTTTATGTGTCAAACGCTCTTGGCACAGAAAATAAGAATAAATTCCCATTAGAGCACGCTTTTTGTTTTTTCACTATAAAAAAGTGAACCCAGTTTATATTGTCAAGTAAGGCGGAGGAACTTATAGTATAGACGTGCACAAGTAATAAATGAAATAGAGGCGAAATAAGTGTTAAGTAAAGTAATCAAAGATGAATATATTCAACTAGATGTTCAGGCAAATAACTTTGAAGAAGCAATAAGAAAAGCTTTGCAACCTTTCTTAGAAGCAGATGTAGTAACTGAAAAATATGTCGAAACAATTTTGAAGATTTACGAAGAGACCGGTCCATATATCGTTATTACTGAAAATATTGCTTTACCTCATGCAACGGTGGAAAGTGGAGCAAAAGATGTAGCTATTGGATTTATGCGATTGAAGACCCCAGTTACTTCAGGTCATCGCACCAATGATCCAGTTAAATATCTTTTTCCATTAAGCGCCAAGAATAACCAAGCGCATATTGAATTGCTATCAGAATTGGCAAATTTATTAGGAAATCCAGATTTTCTAAAATTTATCAAAGTCGTTTTATCTAGAGAAGAATTTAAAAACTATATTGAAAAAGCAGAAGGAGAGAATAAATATGAATAGTCATAAAGCTTTAGTAGCTTGCCGTGCAGGAGTAGGATCAAGTTTGATGCTAAAGATCAAAGTCAATGAAGTTGTTAAAGAAAATAACTTTCCGTTAGAAGTAGAACATTCATCTTTAGATGGTGTGCCAGGTTTTCAAGGAGATATGATCATTACTTTGCCTGATGTAGCGAATGAATTAATAGAAAAAAATTTACCACAGAAGATTGTTGGCATTGCGAATATTGTGGATAAGAATGAAATTAAGATAAAACTTGAAGAAGCATTTATTGAGTTAGAAAAACAGTAGTTAGAAAGGAAGGCTGAAAATGGATTTTATTATTAGCTTCTTAAGTACGCCCGCAGTACTATTAGGGCTTGTGGCTATGATAGGCTTATTAGCACAAAAAAAGTCTGGAACAGAAGTCTTGACTGGAACCTCTAAGACAATTATTGGCTTTTTGATCTTTAATGCAGGTGGCACGATCATGACAGGGGCTTTGCAGAACTTCAATACGTTGTTCCAAACCGGATTTCATATCAAGGGAGTTGTTGCTTCTCCTGAAGCAGCGACAGCATTAGCGCAGACAGAATTTGCGTTTGTTACGAGTAGTACGCTGATTTTGGGATTTATCATGAACTTAGTAATTGCTAGGATTACTCCTTTCAAAAATATCTTTTTTACGACTGGTCATAGTTTGTTCTTTGCGTGTGTGTTATCTTTGATTTTGAAAGCGCATAACTTCTCGGATGTAGCCGCAATTATCGTTGGTGGATTATTACTTGGCTTCTTCTCCGCAGTATTGCCTCAATTATGTCAGCCCTTCATGCGTAAGATTACAGGAAGTGATGCAACTGCTATTGGCCATTTTAATATGGTTGGCTATGCACTGTCTGGTTATATTGGCAAGCTATTTAGTAAATATAAAGACCGCACAACCGAAGACATCATTGGCTGAGTGGCAAATTGGTCGATCCTTCCCGCGGCAGCTTGAGCCGCTACGACATCTGTTCCCAAACTATTTAGAGCAGACTGCAATACCACCGCTCCAATAGCGATGATGGATGATTGGAAAGCCATAGGCAAGCCCGCATTCAAATGAGTGAAAATAGTGTCTTTATCTATTTTGAAATCACTTTTAGAGACTTGCAGCAACGGGATTTTCCGTTTGATATAGATGACACACATCAAACTTGCGGAAATTTGCGCGATAACTGTCGCATACCCAGCCCCAGCGATCCCCATGTGGAAATTGATAATAAACACCAAATCCAAAATCACATTGATGATCACAGCGAAAATCAAAAAGAACAAAGGTGTTCGGCTATCTCCTAGCGCTCGAATCATATTTGAAAGAAGATTGAACGCCATTGAGGCAAACATACCGCCTAAGATCACGGAGATAAATTCCTGTGCTTGTTGGATAATATCCGGCGGTGTCTGCATCAGCAATAATAACGGACGTAAAAATACTAAACTCAAAACAGTCAAAATAGCAGTTACTGTGAAACTAATTATAGTAGCAACAGCAAAACTTTTCTTTACACCGCGAAAATCCTGAGCGCCGAAACGTTGCGCCGTGATGATAGATAATCCAGCGGTCAAACCTTGAGCAAAACCAATGATCAAAAATGTGATACTTCCTGTCGCGCCGACTGCTGCCAATGCCTCTTTACCGATCGTTTGCCCAACAATGATCATATCTACCATATTATAGAACTGTTGGAAAATATTCCCCACGAGTAATGGAATGGTAAATAAAAAAATCAACTTTGCTGGGGTGCCTGTAGTTAGGTCTCTCATGATAACTCCTCAATTTTTTTCAGAATATTTGCAAATTACATATTACCATAGTTTAATAGAACCACAAATAGCTGATTTATACAAAAAATACAGCAAAAAAAGAGCAATTTGTTAATGCTTACAAAAAAGATGCTTGATAGCATAAACTCAGTTCTTTAGATTTTTTAAAATCAATTGGTACAGCTTTAAGAAAATTTTATGAAAAAGATGAAAAAGATGTCAACTGCAAATGACATTTCTCAAAGAAACTGGGATAATAAAGGAAGAGAGGTGGAAGACATATGGATGTAGTACTGATGCGGCACGGGGAAAGTGAAGCAAATTTTGAAAATTATTGGACGGGATGGCTGGATGTTTCTCTGACAGAAAAAGGACAGGAACAGGCTCGTAAGGCAGGGGAAAAAATCAAAAACGCGCAGATCGAGTTTGACGCTGCATTTACGTCAGTATTGAAGCGGGCATCATTGACTTGCCAGATTATCTTAGAAGAAAGCGATCAGTTACGGATACCGACATTTAAAACCTGGCGTCTGAACGAGCGGCATTATGGCGCTTTAGTAGGGAAAAATAAGGATGAAATGGCACGAGAATTCGGGGCAGATCAAGTCAAACGCTGGCGTCGAGATTATTATGAAATGCCTCCATTAGTAGAAGAAAACCATTTTGATCGCCGTTACGCACAATTGGCAGATCAAGACACTCCTCATGGAGAAAATCTGCAAATGACGGTCCAGCGGGTCGCGCCATTATGGCAAGACGAGATCGCGCCGCTGTTGGGTTCGGGTAAGAATGTTTTGATTACCGGACATGGCAACAGTCTGCGGGCACTGGTGAAATATTTGGAGGATGTACCGGAAGACCAAATGGATACCATTGATATTCCCAATGCGCAGCCGATCCACTACCGCTTTGATAAGAACTTGCAGATCGTCAATAAATCGATCCTCTAAAGACGAATATTGGCTGAAGGAAATAGCCCTTTGTTTCAGAATTTTTCATAAAACTATCATAAATTATGGTATACTATTGAAAAAATTGGAGGAATAAGAATAATGAAAGCTATTTTAACGGTGGTCGGGAAGGACAAGGTTGGGATCATTGCCGGTGTCAGCCAGAAGTTGGCAGAATTGAATATCAATATTCTAGATGTATCTCAAACGATCATGGAAGATTATTTTACCATGATGATGATGTTGCAAATGCAACCAGAGGCTGATTTAGAAGCGATCAAGCAAGCATTGAGTCAAGTTGAAAACACGTTGGGCGTCAAAATCAACATTCAAAATGAAGAGATCTTCAATGCGATGCATAAACTATAATTCGGAGGGAAATGATGGAAACAAAACAAATTCTTGAAACGATCCGGATGGTAGAAGAAGAAAATCTTGATATCCGGACGATCACAATGGGTATTTCATTGTTGGACTGTATCGATGCCAGCACAGAAAAGACTTGTCAAAATATCTATAATAAAATCACCAGCAAAGCGAAAAATCTTGTAAAAGTCGGTGACGAGATCGCCAGTGAATTTGGGATCCCCATCATCAACAAGCGGATCTCGGTAACGCCGATCGCAATCGTTGCTTCCGCAAGCGGCGGGCAAGACTGTGTTGCTTTTGCGCGAGTTTTGGACAAAGCCGCAAAAGTGGTGGGGATCAATTTTATCGGCGGGTATAGCGCATTAGTTGAAAAAGGCTATCAAGGAGCGGACCTGTCCTTGATCCAATCGATTCCGGAAGCCTTGGCAGAAACAGAATTTGTCTGTTCTTCTGTCAATATTGGTTCGACACGGGCAGGGATCAATATGGACGCTGTCAAATTGATGGGTGAAACCATCAAACAAACCGCCGAAGCTTCAGATATGGGCTGTGCGAAGTTGGTAGTCTTTGCGAATGCGGTGGAAGACAATCCTTTCATGGCGGGAGCATTCCACGGGGTCGGTGAAGCAGATTGCGAGATCAATGTCGGTGTCAGCGGACCGGGCGTAGTAAAACGCGCTCTGGAAAAGGTCAAAGGCGAATCTTTCGATGTGGTTGCTGAAACAGTTAAGAAGACGGCATTTAAAATCACGCGGATGGGACAATTAGTCGGTCAAATCGCTTCTGAGCGATTGCACGTACCCTTTGGTATTGTGGATCTGTCATTAGCTCCTACTCCGGCAGTTGGTGATAGTGTCGCGTTGATCTTGGAAGAAATGGGCTTGGAATCTGTCGGCACACACGGTACAACGGCCGCACTGGCTTTATTGAACGATGCTGTGAAAAAAGGCGGCGTGATGGCCTGCAACCATGTGGGAGGCTTATCAGGCGCATTCATTCCGGTTTCTGAAGATGCAGGTATGATCAAAGCCGTAGAAGGAGGCTATCTGAATCTGGAGAAATTAGAAGCGATGACCGCCATTTGTTCAGTGGGTCTGGACATGATCGCGATCCCAGGAGATACACCAGCGGAGACGATTGCGGCGATGATCGCTGATGAAGCTGCGATCGGTGTCATCAATCATAAAACAACGGCGGTGCGGATCATCCCCGCTAAAGATAAAAAAGTCGGCGATTCTGTCGAATTCGGCGGTTTGCTGGGGACTGCTCCAGTCATGCGGACGAATTCGGCGAAATCGACGGACTTTATCCAACGAGGCGGGCGGATCCCGGCACCAATCCATTCATTTAAAAATTAGGAAGATAGTGAGAAAATAATGTTTGATTCATATATATGGGATTTTGACGGGACGTTGTTCGATACGTATCCGATCATGCTTGACAGCATGATGAAAGCTTTAGAAGATCGGCAAGTAGTTGCTGATCCAAAAGCTGTTTATCGATTATTGAAAGAAAAATCTTCAAAAGCATTGACTGAAAAATATCATTTGGACTTTCGAGAATTCTCAGATGATTTCCATCAATACGAAACGCTTGATACACGCCAACCTGTCACATTTGATCATGTGTATGACACATTGACGCAATTGAAACAACAAGGATCTAAACATTATATCTTGACTCATCGTACGATCGCTTCGACTCGCAAATTGTTAGTAAAAGAAGGAATGTTAGAATTTTTTGAAGAAAACGCTAGGCGCCTGGCACTCATCTTCCTCCCTCCCTACAGCCCTCAGTTGAACCTAATGGAAGGCGTTTGGAAGTGGCTCAAGGAATCGGTCATCAACAATGTTTTTTTTGACCACGTCCAGAAAATCAAACAGTCGGTCCGCGGTTTCTTAGCCGATGTAAACGAGCGTCCCCTTGAGGTGATTGACCGACTGTGCGTGCGGATGTAAAGTATTTAATTCAACCTATATAGCTAAACGATCAAAGATTCCTTGATCTGGTTTCCTATGTTAGAAACGGATCAGGGGGTCTTTTGCTTTTGAAAGAGGTCTTGTTGAAAAAAAAACCTCTGTTTACCTTTTGAGTAACAAAAGATAAACAGAGGCACCCACCTTGTCAAACCAGCACGTGGTCGTTAATTGAAAAATATAAGTTGTACGCTTGTAACTGAACAGCAGTCATTAAACTGGTCCCTGCCAGACCCCATTGGTGTACATATAAGCCTGTACCTGCTTTGTGCTCGCTTTTGACTCCCACCCAGCTGTTTTATAAATCAACAAGCCAATTTGTTTGTTGAATCTGCCCGTCTAATTCACGTAAGGCTTTTGCGGTTTGATTCAAACGGTCGGTGATTTGCTTGGTATCGATCGTTCGGATCATACGAATCTCATTACGTCCCATCCGTGGAGCAACCTTGGCTGCTTCCAATGTTGCCGTTAGCATCGCATGCGAACGCCTTAAAGCTTCCCGTTTCTCTAATGCAGCAGCAATCGTTTCTTGTTCACCGATTTTGGCGACCGCATTTCGCTGATTGATTGCAATGACCAACTGGGCAAATTCTTGGTTTGTTGTTTCATAATCCAGCAGTAAGTCGTCGATGCTGCGGTCTAACGTATCGCCTTCTTGGATCACGGCACTACTGGCAATCTCTTCTCGTAACAGAGTGAGTTTGGATTCAAGATCTCTTCGTAGTAATAATGCTTCAGCAAGTTTCATTGATTTCATCCTTTCGAGCAAGGTTTCTTTTCTTTATCTTAGAAAAAAAACACTAAGCTGGCAAGTATTTGCCCTCCAAAAAGTCTCGAAGCCATTATTGAAAAGATTGAAAATTCTAAAAACTGTTTGACTTGAAAAACGAGGAATAGTGTACTTTTATCAATTCAGTAGAATATAGGACATCGATGAGAAGAGTAGCTTTGATGACTGTTTAAAGAGAACCCGGGTTGGTGAGAAAGGGGACAGAACGCTAAGTGAAGATGAGCTCAGAGTCTTTTAACTGGTTTACGCTGGTTAGACGGAACGCAGCCGTTATCCTGCCGAGTATGCATACGTACTGATGAGGTGTTATTTGTAAAAATGACACGAAAAAGGGTGGTAACACGAAGTCTTCGTCCCTTTGTTGATCAATGATGATCAGCAAAGGGACGAGGATTTTTTTATTTGATCAAGCTTGCAACTCGCAAGTGAAAAGGAAAGAGGAGAGTAAATGAAAAAGGGTTTGGTTGTTGTAGGAATTTTAAGTTTTTTGTTAGCAGGATGTAGCACGACTGGATCGTCCGCAAAGGAGACAGATCCAGAAGTTCAAGAGATTTCAGTCAGCTTACCGGCAGAGTTGACAACATTAGATACGACGCAAACAACGGATAAAGTTACGTTTACCGTTATCCAGCATCTTTTTGAAGGGTCGTATCGTTTTGATGAAAAGAGTCAGCCAGTTCCCGGTTTGGCGGAGGAAGCAGTCATCAGTGAAGATGGCAAGACATATACCTTTAAACTAAAGGAAGAAGCCAAATGGAGTGATGGGCAGCAAGTGCAAGCAGCAGATTTTGCTTATGCTTGGAAGAAACTGGTCGATCCTAAAACCATGGGGCCTAATGCGTATCTTTTAGACAATGTCGTCAACAGTCAAGATATTCGCGAAGGGAAAGCAGACATTGCGACGATTGGCTTAGAAACACCGGATGAAAAGACCTTTGTCGTCCATTTGGAACAGCCGCAACCTTCTTTTTTATCGGTGGTGTCGATTGGCTGGTTAGCGCCTCAAAGACAGTCTTATGTTGAAGAAAAAGGGACGGCATATGGGAAAACAAGTGAAGACTTGCTCTATACGGGACCTTTCATTCTGAAAGACTGGCAACAGACCGGTGCAGAATGGACGCTTGCCAAAAATCCTGAGTATTACGATCAAGCGGTAGTTAAGTTGGATAAAATCAAAGGTTCCACGATCAAAGAGGAGAATACTGGAATCCAGTTGTTTGAAAGCGGAGAGTTGGATCTGCAAAAAATCAGCGGACTCTATGTGCAACAGTACCAAAATAATGACTCCTTAGTCACTCAAAAGGATATTGCCAACTATTTTTTAGATTTTAATAAACAGGCAAATAAACCATTGTCAAATGTCCACCTTCGTAAAGCCATCGCTTTGGCGATTGACAAAGAGAGTCTCGTGAATGATGTGTTGAACGATGGAGCAAGCGTATTGAATGGCCTTATTCCCAGTGGGCTTTATGCCAATCCGAATACCAATGAAGATTTTCGCACTTATAGCGGGGACTACAATGAATACGATAGTAACAAAGCACAAGCAGAATGGAGTCAAGCACAATCAGCTATCGGTGACAAAATTGAACTGACTTTATTGGTAACAGATGATGATCACGGACAAAAAATCGGTGAATATCTGCAAAATCAGCTTCAAGATCATTTGCCTGGTTTGACGATTACAATCAATAAACAACCACGAACGAATTTGAATCAATCACGAGCAGATGGTCAATATGAGTTGTCGATTTCTGGTTGGATTGCTGGCAGCAGTGACTTGGACTCTTATTTCAATTTATATAAAAAAGGTTCTTCTTACAATTACGGTGGATATGTCAACGAGGACTATACGGCATTGACAGAAAACGCACGTACCGTGGATGCCAATGATCCAGATAAAGTATTTGAAGATTACAAATCAGCAGAATCAATTCTGTTAGCAGAAGATGCAGCTCAAGTTCCTCTATATCAGAGTGCATCAAATTATTTGATCAGGTCAACGATCAAAGATATCCAATTTCCCGCATACGGTGCCTATTTTTATTTCCGTACGGCATCTGTAGAGAAGTAAGCAAAAAACGCAGCCCTAAGCTTGCTTGGGCTGCGTTTTTGTGAGCTGCACTTAATAACAACGATCAGTAGTTACTCATTTTCTGTGGTCATTGCAGCTTCTTTAAATAAGAGAACTTTACTTTCTGGATAGGTTGGAAAGTGATTCATTGGAATCTTCCAATCTTGTTCAGGAACTTCAAACTGATAGTGGTTGACCAGTAAATCACTGAACACGCGCAACGTATGCAAGGTGATCCATTCACCAGCACAGCGGTGCATTTTGCGGAAATCACCGCCTCCTTGTGCGATCATTTCATATTCTTCCTCATAGGAAATGGCTTGTGTACGTCCGACAAAGCGATCCACTTTGAAGTCATCTGGCTGATCAAAGGTTCTCGGATCATGATTCGTACCATAAATATCTTGGACGACCCAGCTGTCCTTAGGGATCAGATAACCATCGACGACAACATCTTGCAAGCTAATGGCGGGCATCATTGGAAAGAAAGGATAAAAGCGGCGTAATTCTTGAATAAATGAATCCTGTAACTCCGAAAAGTTTTGTTTAAGTGCTTGGTAGATGGTCGTTGTACTAAAAAGGGCATGTCCCATCAAAGCGATCCAAACGGTTAAAGCAACCGTAGGGCGGATGATATTTAACAGATCGACGGCTGCAACTTCGATCGGCAGTAAATTACCTTCAAGATCAGTGGCAGTAGCGAAAGTATAAAGTGCTAATGATTCTTTGCCAGCAACAGGATGTTGATGAGCTTCTTCAATCAATCCTTGAGCCCATTTCTCAGATTTTTTACGATATTCGACGCCTCTTAAATGGGCGACAGGGGAGGTGACAGTCCCGCTGAACATAGCAACTTGATAAAATCAGCTAACTCACTGATCTCTAATTGAGACAGTGGTGCTAGATTGATTCCTGACCATTCACAAATCGTTTTGAATAGAACATTTTTTGTGAGTGAAAAAAGCTCAAAGGTACCGGATTGTTTATCCAGTTCATGAGAAAGGTTTCGTTCCAACAAATCATGGTAATCGGTCATTCTCTCAGGTGTCATCAAGTCCATAAAGTAGTTTTTCCGATGGTGATGTTGTTCCCCGTCTAAAATTTGAACCCCCTCTTCACCTAACAAGGTTGAACGGACGAGTTTAGGCATTGCTCCTTCACGTTTAAAGTTTCGTGGATCATAAAAAATTTTTGCTGCTTCTTTTCCATAAATGGCAATCACTTCTTAATTCAGAAATTTTGCTCTAACGACTGGGGCATTCACCTCAGACCGTAATTCTCCTAAGATTTCATAACCAGCATCAAAGAGTTCTTTGACCTCAGTTAATTTGATTTTCGCTGTTGGTACTTCTTTCATTGGATTTCCTCCTATCTTTTTCCTATTGATATACTTCTAGCTTAAGCTTTTTTCTTTATTTAGACAAAAGAAACACATAAAAAAGAGCAGATCATCCAAGATGATCTGCTCAAAATGCGGAAGATGGGAGTTGAACCCACACGAGATATACTCACACGCGCCTGAAGCGTGCGCGTCTGCCATTCCGCCACTTCCGCGCATAAATAACCTTAGCGCATTTTGAGAATTTTGGCAAGAAAAAAAATAAGTCTGTCAGCGGGGACTGACAGACAAGGAGTAAAAAATGAAAAAGTTGGGTTGTTTGTTGGGTTATTTATATAGTAACCGGAAAATATGAAAAAATTGTGATTAACCCTTAGCGTTTTAAAGAAAAAAACAGGCCAAAGGTTAAAAAAAACTAAAATAGCACCATGAAAAAAAAGGGCCTGCCAGCGGGGACTGGCAGGCAAGGAGTAAAATGAAAAAGTTAGGGTTTGTTGGTATGAATAAACTATACCGCCCAAATGTGAAAAAAGAGTGACTAAAAAGGAACGTTTTTGTTATGATCCGTAGACCAAATCAAGGTTTTTTTCATTGAAGGTGTCTCCATGCTCCAAATCACCATATTTGAACCCCCGGTTGAACCATTCAACTCGTTGTTTTGAAGTCCCATGAGTAAAACTATCTGGTACGACATATCCTTGGTATTCCTTTTGTAACGTATCATCACCGATGGCATTAGCAGCTGTGATAGCCTCTTCGATATCACCAGCTTCTAAAATCGGTTGGCCGTTATAAGTTTTTCCTTGTAGATACTTGGCAAATGTACCGGCTAAATAATCCGCTTGTAGTTCCAAACGAACACTATATTGATTGTATTCTTTTTCAGAAACCTGTTGGCGGATCTTATCGAGTTGCTGTGTAATACCAAGTTCGTTTTGTACGTGATGACCAACTTCATGAGCAATGACATAGGCCATAGCAAAATCTCCGCTGGCCCCATACTTTTGAGAAAGTTCTGTTGCAAAGCTGAGATCCAGATAAACATTTTGATCGGCAGGGCAATAAAAGGGACCAACTTGAGAAGTTGCATTCCCACAAGCCGATTGAACACTTCCTGTAAATAAAACCAGTTTAGGATCTTGATACGTAGTCTGTTCTGCTTCAAAAACACCATTCCAATAATCTTCCAAATGGCCGAAGACGACAGCGGAGAATTCTTTTTCCTCTGTATACTCGTCTGAAGCCACATTTTCTGTTTGATAATTAGCGGCTTGTCCGCCTCCCAAAATATCTGTGACGGAGTTTAAATCACCTCCACTGAATAGAAAAAAGAGGACTGCGATAACAATCGTACCGATACCACCGCCGGCCATTATTTTTCCTCCTGAACCTGCGGAACGACCAGAGCGGTCTTCCACATTGGAACTTTGTCTACCCCCACGCCATTTCATTTTGTTTCCTCCTCATTTGACTGTTTACATTTATTATAAGAGAAAACGAGGAAGATGAGAAAAGTTTGGCTTGCTTGAAGCGATTTTGCGGAACAAACGACCGATATTGCTATCAAGGGAAAGGGTGTGCACACCTTTTAATCATTTTTTAATCTAACAATTGGTCTTCATATTTGTTAAGGTATCACTAGAATAAAGGTAGAGGGTGAGCAAATGAAAAACAATTATTCTTTGATCGAAGACCGACGCATGCAAATTTTGGTTCTGTTGCAAAGTTTTCCAAAAAATCTATTTTAGTGTAAAATTGAGAAAAAA